>Ga0136846_1221126_pt1 | contig 112288 bp, 98 predicted proteins | sample HopSoiMetagenom2_FD_96841 | JGI IMG/M metagenome (GOLD analysis project Ga0136846, IMG submission 96841) | Grasslands soil microbial communities from Hopland, California, USA - 2 Assembly 2016 (version 4) | ecosystem: Environmental > Terrestrial > Soil > Grasslands | place: USA: Hopland... | reverse complement strand
CTCGCTGGGTGCCGGGCTCGCGGCGCCGGCCTAAAGGGCGGCTCAGAGGCACAAACAGGGCGGTGGTTGCTCTCGCCCAGCCCTATTGCGGCCATTCCATGTGCCGCGAAAATGCGTCGAACTCCCAGCCATCCTCTTCGACCCACGCTCAACTCGGGCTCACTGACGTGCGCTGCTGCCACCGCCCTCGCCCATTCACCCCCTAATCCGCGATTTATTCACAAGCTCTGACACCTCAGGAGCGAGGAAAAGGCTCTATTGAGGCGATCTTCTTCTACACACCTCTGGCACTTATTCGGCACTTATTCGGCAGCCCGAGCTTGTGAGTGGCCGGCCGAGTTAGTTGCGGTCATAGCAAGCCCTGCCTCTCCAATTTCCGAAAAGAATGCCGAACGAAGTACCGATTATTCTGACGCATAACGTTTATGCCGATGAGCGGCGGCTTGCCGTCCGCTCGATCGGCGGAGTTGGGCGCCTCCACACGTAAATGCACCACATCTTGGATAGATACTTGCATGCATGCACCCTGCTTGGGTATGCTGTCGCGAATCCTCATGCGGCCGCAGACTTCCGAAGTCTCCACTCCTGTATGATTTCACCGAAGCGTGGAAAACGATCTCCTCTTCTCACTGTTGTAAGATCATTCTTGCATTCAGATGTGTACCGAAGATTATCGAAGCTGCTATATGTCGTTCCTAGCGCATGAATGTTGTCGTCATCCAGCCAATGTAGCCTGAACTCGCGGTCTTTGCCTAGTGGGGGTATACGCACCGGTTTCTCCCAAGGTTTATTCGGGAGATGCTGTGCGACCACGATGTCAAGAGCGGGACCATTTCCTACATTCACCGCATACCAAAAGCCATCATCTCTGTAGACGAATACAACGACAGGACGGACGACCCGCAGATCTGAGCGTCTGTTGAAATACACTGCAGCTACGAATGCGAGCGATGCGGCTGTAGCGGAAATTGCTGGTGCCGCCTTTAGAAGTTCAGCCAGCATACGACCCTCCGTAAACAATCATGCTTTGTGTGTCTCGAACGCCCAACGCTGATGCCGATGAGCGGCTACGCCAGTAGTCCGCTCGATCGGCTGGGTTCTACGTCACCGAATGCCCCCGCCCCCTCCTCCACACGACCCACACGATGTCTCCACGCTATTGGCACAAATTGTTCGCCCATCGCAGGTTACACAGCACAATCCACCCGAACCCTTACTGGAAGTCTCTCTTGTCCTCTGTCCGTTTTCATCAGAGGGCTCCTTGATTTCTGGGCGCTTTGGCTTTTCGGAGTCACCCGGCGCCAAGCCGGCCGGCGTGGTTTCGGGGATTCTGTTCGATTCGGCTAGTACTCCAGGAGGAACAGAGACTATCGGCGCGACGTTGGCACTTTTTCTTGCAGTCTCTAGCTCCCGCTCAAGAGAATAGATCTCCCGCTCTGCTCCCTCCAGGCGTTTAAGCACTTGACGCCGCGCATCATCTTTCGGGTGCTTGGATCCGGTCCCAAGACGCCTCCGCAGTTCCTGGATCTCTGCTCGGGCAGCCTGCACTTTGGCCTCAGCAGCTATCGCTACCTCAATACGTCTTAGCTCCTTAGTTGCCCAATGCCTCATTGGATCGTTGCCAGGCAGCGTATCCACAAGAAAGTCTAATACGCTTCGCCGATACTCGGTGTTCCGGTTAGGGTCAATCGCCTTATCCAAATACTGTTGCCGCGTCGTTTGCAATTGCTTCTGAGACTCTAGAGAGACTGCATGCTCCTGCTTTACCGTTTCTAGATGAAACTTGGACCAGTTATCAAGCGCAGTGAAACAGGGTACGATGACAGCAGCAGATATTGCCGTTAGATAGGCAGCCTCCCTCCACCACTTTCGGTTCTTGTCAGATGTATTATCTTCCATCGCAGTCGTCTAGCCCTGAAATCTCACCCGTAGAACCTTCCTCTGAACTTCTCCGCCTAGTCCTTAGCGACTCATCCCCAGTTCCGCCCCGGACCTATTCAGGACCTGTCTATCTTCCTCATTCTTCAGGTCCTTGAGATCATACGCCGGTTCTTTAACCTCGTCAATACCTCGGTCGCCGAGCGATAAGCATGCCGCAGCAGGCGCCGTTTCGGGTCACCCTTCCGGAGGTGCATTGCAACCCAGAATCCAGACATATCTGCCTGGGAGAGCTGGAGTTGGGGAGAGTCGATCGATTGAGCCGCGGCGCTCGTATAAGCTTTAAGCGTCTATCTGAAATCCTCCCGGAACCGGTAGAGGACTTCGGTCGATCTTGCAGGCCGCCATGCAGCCTTCTGGAGATTTCGTTCGTGCAGATGGTGCCGCCCACGATCCTCCGTCCGAGGATTCCGAAACAGCGAGTGGGCCGGAAAGGCTGCCAGCCCAACTCGGGTCAGGCTCCCAGTCGCAGGATCTGTCGCGGTGCGATCAGGGAAAGGCCTTGGATGATCGCCGGGATCAGGGGCCGCAGATGCTCCATCCGGTTGCTGCGAGCGCGGAGCACGATGACGCTCAGGGCATACCCGGGTATGTCTTGTTGGAACTCGAGGTTCTGATCAGCCGTGAGGAGAACCGTGAAGCCGAGGGCCTCTGCCCGTTGGAGGAGTGCGCCGTTCTTCAATCCCTTGAGACCAATCTGCGAGACCGTTCTGAGGTCCGGCAGGTTGAGCTCGTCTGCCAGCTCGACCGGCAGCGACTCGTCAATGAGAATGCGCACTCTCTGCCAGGAGCTCACCCGCGAGCTCAAGCGCCGTGACGGCCTGTTCCCGAGTCACCGTCGGGAAAGAACGGAGAAAGTCGTCAAGGCTATCGCCAGCCTCAAGGTAGTCAATGAGATTCTTGACTGGCACGCGAGTGCCAACGAACACGGGGGTCCCGTGCATGATCTCGGGGTCGCTGTGCACAACTCGATCGGGGGTCATGAGGCTGGATCGTACGCCCGTTCCTAAACCTCGTCAATGAGCTGGCTCTGCCGCCCCAGGGACGGATTCTCCTGGGGGATCAGATCGGCCCGCCTCCTCCCCCGCGGGGAGACGCAGTCTCTCCCCAGGAGGCGGGCCTCCTTCGGGCGGGACGGCGGCGTCCTTGGACTCGGCGGCCACCATCCCTTTTCAGTTGTCAAAGAACAGCATCTTGCTACTTTCAAAGTGAAACAGGGGGGCCGGACGGCCCCCCTTTGCTGCATCGGGTCCTGCAGACGAACACTACTTGACGGCGGGCTGCGGGGTCTCGGCCGGCGGCTTCTTCTGCCGAGGACCGCGGGAGCCGCTCTTGCGGGGGCGGATGCCGAACTTCACCAGGTCGTCACTGGTGAAGCCGAAGCTCCCCCTCAGATGGGCCTCCGCCCGCCGACGCAGGCTCTCACCCTGCTTCTCCAACTCCTGGCGCTTGTGGACGGCGTCCTGCAACTGCCCGCGCGCCACCTCCTGCGCCGTATCCAACGACTTCCCCTGGGTGACCAGCCCGTCCAACGCCGTGACGATGTCCTGGAGGTATGGCATTTCCGCCAAGTGGGGCTTGAGGTTGGCGCTGATCAGCTCCCAGGTGTTGGTCCTCTTTGCGAACACGAGTGCTTTTCTCATCTTCTTCTCCTTTCCAGTTAATGGTTTGGTACAGCTTTTCCGTACTACGTCACTACGTCTCCTGGTCTGTCTGCCACGAGCCTCTCGGCTCAGGGCGGTCCACGATCCCGCTTCATCGGTACACTCCTTTCTTCCTCTCGGGAGGCTCCATTGCCTCCCGAGCCAGCGCGGCCTACATCTGTCGAACAACGAAGAGGAGTGTAGAGAACCGCCGCGCCGTTGTCAATAGGGTGCCGCAATCTCGTCCAATATTTTTTGAGAGGGCATCATGGAGGCGGAAAGCGTCTCCGAGTGTCCAGATCGTTTTCTCGACGTTTCCTGGCTTTTTTCATTGTTTTTCCTGTTTTTTCAATGTTTCACGGCTTTTTTCAATGTCCTCCGGCTTTTTTCATTGTTTGGCGGCTTGAAACAATGAAAAAGGCCGACAAACATTGTTTGCCGCCGTAGAACATTGTTTCGGCGGCTTTTCCACTGTCTCAGCCGGAGAAAGGACGTTTCAGGCGGCGGCGCCTCGATACAGACGAGCGCATCGCGTAACGCCTTCTCTTATTCTGTGTGCATAGATAACAGACTGTGCAACGTCGTGTCAATCTGCTTCTTGACACGCCTCTCTGTTTTTGGCATCCTACCGCATATCGAGGAGGCTACACGTCGTGGCTGCCACGAAGAGATGCTCTTTGAAAATTGAGAAGGGACGGCGCCGCCGAGTCCAAGGACGCCGCCGTTCCGCCCGAAGGCGGCCCGCCTCCTGGGGAGAGACTTCGTCTCCCCGCGGGGGAGGAGGCGGGCCGGTTACCAGGCCTTACAGCCGCGATTTCAGGCTATATAGGAGATTGAGCGCCGCGAGCGGCGTCAACTGGTTGACGTCCACGGCCTTGAGCAGGCCGGCCACCACCTGCTCCGGCGGGGCGAAGAGGGTGAGCTGGGCGGGGCCTCCGGGGTCCGGGGAGCCGGTGCCGCGGGCGAGGCGGGGCTTGCCTGTCGGATCGTACTCCAGGGATTCGAGGTTGGCCAGGACCTCCGCCGCGCGGTCGATCACCGAGGCGGGCAGGCCGGCGAGGCGGGCGACGTGGAGACCGTAGGACTTGTCGGCGCTCCCCGGCACCACCCGGCGCAGGAAGACGATGCGGTCCTCCCACTCCTTGACCGCCATCGTCCGGTTCACCACCCGCGGCAGCAGAGTGGCGAGCTCCGTCAGCTCGTGGTAGTGGGTGGCGAAGAGGGTCTTCGGCCGGCGGTGCTCGTGCAGGTACTCGACGATCGCCCAGGCGAGGGAGAGGCCGTCGAAGGTGGCCGTGCCCCGCCCCACCTCGTCGAGGATCACCAGGCTGTGGTCCGTGGCGTGGCGCAGGATGTTGGCCGTCTCGATCATCTCCACCATGAAGGTGGACTCCCCCCGGGCGAGGTCGTCCGACGCCCCGACGCGGGTGAAGATGCGGTCGACGACGCCGATCACCGCCTCGTCCGCCGGCACGAAGCTCCCGGCCTGGGCCATGAGGACGATGAGCGCCACCTGCCGCAGGTAGGTCGACTTGCCCCCCATGTTGGGACCGGTCAGCAGGACGATCTGCGACTGCTCGCCGTCCAGCTCCGCGTCGTTGGGCACGAAGGCGTCGCGGCTCGCCTGCTCGACGACTGGATGGCGACCCTCCCGGATCACGACGGGTCCGCCTGCCTCCCCCATTACCGGCCGCACGTAGCGCTGCCGGGCCGCCACCTCGGCGAAGGAGGCCAGAGTATCCAGGGTCCCCACGGCCGCGGCCAGCGCGGTGAGGCCCGCGGCCTCGGCGGCGATCTTCTCGACCAGCTCGCGGAAGAACCGCTGCTCCAGCGCCACCTGCCGCTCTTCGGCGGAGAGGATCTGCTCCTCCAGCTCCTTGATCTCCGGCGTCACGTAGCGCTCGGCGTTGACCAGGGTCTGCTTGCGGATGTAGTCCGCCGGCACCCGCTCCTGGTTCGCCCGGGTGACCTCCAGGTAGTAGCCGAAGACCTTGTTGTAGCGGATCTTGAGGGAGGAGATCCCCGTGCGCTCGCGCTCCCGCACCTCCAGGGCCGCGATGTGGCGCTTGCTGTCGCGGGTGAGGGACCGGTAGTGGTCCAGCTCCTCGGAGACGCCGGCCGCGATGACGCCCCCCTCCACGAGGTTGGGCGCGGGAGCGGCCTCCAGGGTGCGGGCCAGCTCGGCGCACAACTCGGGGAGCGGATCGGTCTCCGTCAGCCGGGCGAGGAGGGGGGCGGCGCCCGGATCCCTGGCGATCAGCTCCGTCAGCTCGGTGAGCAGGCCCGGAGCCTCCGCCAGGGAGTCGCGCAGGGCCGCGGCCTCGCGCGGAGTGAGGGTGCCCAGGACCGCCCGGGCCAGCAGGCGCTCCGGGTCCGCCATGCGGGCCAGGTGCTCGCGGATCTTCTCCCGGCGGGGGTTGTCCGCCGCCAGCTCGCCCACGGCGCGGTGACGTTCGGCGATCTCCCTGGGGTCCACCAAGGGACGGCGCAGCCACTCCCGCAGGGTGCGTCCACCGGGGGCGGTGACGGTGCGGTCGAGCACGCCGAGCAGCGTGGTCTTCCGCCGGGTGCCCGCGGCCGTCGCCGGTCCAGTGGCCGGACCCCGCTGGCTGGCGAAGACCTCCAGATTGGCGAGGGTCGAGGCGTCGAGGATCAGCCGGTCCCGCGCCTCGCGCACGGCGAGGCCGCGGACGTGGGAGAGCGTGCTCTTCTGGGTCTCCTGGGCATAGGCCAGGGCCGCCGCCGCTGCGCGCACGGCCGGCTCCCCCTCCTCCAGGCCGAAGCCGCGCAAGGTCCCGGCCCCGAGCTGGCGCAGGAGCAGCTCGCCCGCCCGATGGGGATCGAACAGGCGGTCGCCCGCGAGCGGCGTGCGGCACGGGCATTCGCGCTCCGCCCAGTCCGCGATTTCCGTAGGAAACCCCGCCTCCCCACCGTGCCACAGAACCTCGCGTGGACGGAGCAGGGCGAGGTCCTCCACGGCCTCTTCGGACGTGCGCCAGCGGCGGATGAAGAAGGTCCCGGTCGAAAGGTCGAGGAAGGCGCCGGCCCCGGCGTCTCTTTCCCAGACCAGTCCGGCGAGGAAGTTCTCCTCCTTGCCTTCGAGCAGCCCGGGATCGGAGACCGTGCCGGGGGTCACCACGCGGGTGACCTCGCGCTTGACCAGCCCCTTGGCCAGGGCGGGGTCCTCCACCTGGTCGCAGATGGCGACCTTGAGGCCGGCGGCGAGGAGCTTGGCGAGGTACCCCTCCAGGGCGTGATGGGGGACGCCGCACATGGGGACCTCGCTCTCCGTCCCCTTGTGGCGGGCGGTGAGCTGCACCTCCAGGATGGGGGCCGCGGCGCGGGCGTCCTCGAAGAACATCTCGTAGAAGTCGCCCATGCGGTACATCAGCAGGGCGTCCGGATGCTGCGCCTTGACCTCCAGGTACTGGCGCATCATCGGCGTCAGGGACGTGACAGGGGGGGAGAGGGCCATGCGGGGGTAAGTATACGGGGTCTTGTTGCGGAAAGGCGTGCCGGGGGGCGTCAGATTGCCTTCCCGAACCGCTGGCCCTCATCACCCCGGCCCTCTTCTCCCGCCCCCTCGCCACCCCCCTCCCCGGGAGAAGAGGGAGAAAAGCAAGAAAGGACAAGGACAGCAAGGACAAATAAGGACGAGGGAGACCAGCAAGACCGCTCCAACCGGGTCCCCCTCTCCCGGGGAGGGGGGTGGCGAGGGGGCGGGAGAGGGGACAGGGGGGAGGGCCCTCGGGCGGGGGCGCTCTGAGGTTGAGTTAGCGCCTGGACCGGGGGTGAGACATCCGGATGGACCGCCATATACTCCCCCCATGCCCGACCCCCTCCTCATCCTCGACACCGGCTCGCCCCTGGTGAGCGTGGCCGTGGCCCGCGGCGGCGCGGTGGTGGCGGCGCGGTCGGTCGCCATCGAGCGCTCGTCCACCCGGCTGCTGGCGATGGTGCGCGAGGTGCTGGAGGAGGCGGGAATCGGGATGAGAGGGCTCGGCGGGATCGCCGTGCTGCGCGGCCCGGGGAGCTTCACCGGCGTGCGCATCGGCCTCGCCACGGTCCTCGGCTTCCACCAGGCCCTGGGAGTGCCGGTGGCGACTCCGACCTCGTTCCAGGCCCTGGCCGCGGCGGCGGACGCGGAACCCCCGGCAGTCGTCATCGCCGCCGTCGACGCCTTGCGGGGGGAGTGGAGCGCCCAGGCGTTCGCCCCCGGTCCGGTGCCCCAGGCCCTGGCGGAGCCGGAGCTCGTCCCCGGCCCCGAGCTGCCGCGGCTGGCGGCCGGCCGGCCGGGGGTCCCCGGCGTGGTCATCGGCTTCGGGGTGTCGCGCCTGGCGGGCCTCCCCGGCTGGCCTGCGGACCTCCGCCTCGTGGAGCCTGGCCCCCTGGCCCCCGCCGCCGCCCGGCTGGCCGCGTCGCCGGAGACGGTGTGGAACCCGTCGCTCCTCACCCATCCTCTCTACTCCCGGCCGCCGGCTTTCACCCCGGCCCGCCCCCGGACGCCGGTCCCCGCCGGGCGGGCCACGCAGGAGGCGTGACGTGCTGGCCCGCGAGCCCGCCCCCCTCATCGTCCGTCCGGCCCGAGCGGAGGATCTCGAGCGCATCACCTGGCTGGAGGACGCCGCCTTCGAGGACTCCTGGCCGCGCGACCTCCTGGACTACGAGCTGACCCACACCCGGACCTTCCTCCTGGTGGCCTCCCGCGGCGACGACCTCCCGCTTCCCGGCTACGTCCTCTTCCATCACGTGGCGGGCGAGGCCGAGCTGCTGCGCCTGGCGGTCGATCCTCCCGAGCGCCGTCAGGGCATCGGCCGCCTGCTGGTGGAGCACGGCCTCGAGCGCCTGCGCCAGACGAACGTCCGGGTCTGCTTCCTGGAGGTGCGGATGAACAACGAGCCGGCCATTCAGCTCTACAAGGGTCTGGGCTTCCAGCGGGTGGGCCGCCGCCGCGGCTATTACCGGGACGGCACGGATGCGCTGATCCTGTCGTTGTCGTTGTAGCGGAACCGAGGGTTGATCCTCCGGGAAGGCCGGTGTTATCCTCCGGGAAAGAGCATGCGGATAAATTTCCCCATCACGGCCGCCCGCACCTTCGAGGGGCGCGGGCGTGCCCGTGTCCAGGAGCCGGTCGCACGGTGAGCGGTCTCGCCGTCGGCCGCTCTTTTTCGTTTCTTCCCTCTACAGGTACCGGTCCACGCGGGCCGCGTGCCGTCCACCCATCGAGCTCTAGTTGACGAGAGGAGGCTCTCATGTCCCATGACGACCTGAAAGCGGAGCTGATCAAGACGGATGACGACTTCCGCCGCCTCTATGAGGAGCACCAGGAGTACGAGAGGCGGCTGCACGAGATCAACCAGAAGACCCTGCTGTCCGAGGACGACGAGATCGAGGAGAAGAAGATCAAGCTTCACAAGCTGACCCTGAAGGACAAGATGGAGCACCTGCTGCGGATGCACCGCGAGGCGCGGGTCTCCGCCTAGGGCCATGCCGGCGCCGAGGCTCCGCAGACGACCCTTGAACCCGCGCGATCGACCGGAGCCCCGACGATGAAGTTCGCGAAAGAAGGCTGGGTGTTCGTCCTGCCGTTCGTCTTCCTGGCCGGGCTGCTCTTCTTCTTCGGGTGGCCCGGCTGGGGCGTCGCCGCGCTCGTGGCCGGCCTCCTGATCCTCCTCTTCTTCCGCGACCCCAAGCGCTCCTACGAAGGCGAGGCCGGCTCCGTGCTGGCCGCGGCCGACGGCCTGATCACCCGCATCGACACGCTCGAAGACCCGGAGATCGGTCCCGGCAGGTACCAGCGCATCGTCACCTTCCTGTCGGTGTTCGACGTGCACGTCCAGAAGGTGCCGGCGGCGGGCGAGGTGATCGCCTCCCGCTACACGGTGGGCCGCAAGGTCGCCGCCTTCCGCGAGGACGCGGGGGACGTCAACGAGAAACACCTGACGGTGATCCGCCGCAGCAACGGCGATCTCGTGGGGGTGCGGCAGATCGCCGGGCTGCTGGCGCGCCGGGTGGTCTGCTATTTGAAAGAGGGTGATCGGGTACATCGCGGGCAGGCCCTGGGGCTGATCAAGTTCTCCTCCCGCGTGGACCTGCTGGTGCCAGAGGGCTACCAGGTGCTGGTGAAGAAGGGAGACCGGTTGAAGAACGGAGCGACCCCGGTGGCCGTGCCCGGCCAGGCCGGCAAGGCCGCCGAGGAACACTCGTGACGAGCGAGCCGGCACCACCGGGACGCCGGCGGCGCATCCGGCGGGGGGCCTACCTGCTGCCGAGCCTGTTCACCATGGGCAACATGGTGCTGGGCTTCTACGCCATGATCCTGGGCCTGCACGAACACTTCCGCATGGCGGCCGCGATGGTGTTCCTGGCCGGCCTGCTCGACAGCGTCGACGGCCGCATCGCCCGCCTCACCGGCACCGAGAGCGAGTTCGGCCGGGAGTACGACTCGCTGGCCGACGTCATCACCTTCGGCGCCGCGCCGGCCCTGCTGGCCTACCTCTGGGGGCTGGAGGACTTCTCGCAGGACACCTGGCTGCTGTCGGTGTTCTTCATGGTCTGCTGTGCCACCCGGCTCGCCCGCTTCAACGTACAGTCGAAGGTGATGGACAGCCGCTACTTCGTCGGCCTGCCGACGCCGGCCGCCGCCTTCTGCATCTGCTCGATCCTCGTCTTTACCCCCGAGTACACGGAGGACGTCAAGGTCTACGTGCAGGTCGTCATGGGTATCGCCCTGCTGCTCATCGGCGTGCTCATGGTCTCCACCTTCCGCTACGTGAGCGGCAAGAAGCTCGACCTGCGCCGGCGCTGGAGCTACCGTTCCGTCGTGCCCATCGCGGCCATCCTGCTGGTGATCATCTATCAGCCCTGGGCCACGCTGCTGGTAATCACGGCGCTCTATACTCTCTCGGCGCCGGTCTCGGCGCTGGTGGCGCGCCTGCGGCACCGCGACCCGAACGCGCCCCCGGTGGAAGGAGTCCCTTGACCGCCATCGCCATCCTCCACCCCACCAACCTGTTGGGCAAGGAGCTGCGGGAGACGATCGATGCGCGCCATCCCGACTGGTCGGACGTGCGCCTGCTGAGCACCCGGGAGGACGAGATCGGCACGCTGACCGAGGTGGCCGGGGCCGCCGCCCTGGTGAGCCGCTATGAGCCGGAGACGCTGAAGGGGGTGGACGTGGCCTTCTTCTGCGGCGCCATCGGCGACAACCGGCCCATCCTCGCCGAGCTGCCGGCGGAGACGACCGGCATCCTCCTTTCCTTCGACGCCATCCCGGAGGACGGCCTGCCGGTGGTGGCCGGCGTCAACGGCGACGCCGCCAGGGGGCGCCGGACGCTGGTGTCGCCCCATCCCGCGGCCGTGCTGCTGGCCCACCTGCTCCACCCCCTGCGGGTCTTCTCGCCCGAGGAGGCGGTGGCCACCGTGATCCAGCCCGCCTCGGTGCGGGACCAGGCCGGCCTGGAGGAGCTGTTCGAGCACACCCGGCAGATCGTGGCGATGACCAAGCGTACCCCCACCCCCGTCTTCGGCACCCAGCTCGCCTTCAACGTGCTGCCGGCCGTGGCGCCGGCCGAGGCGATCACGGCGCAGCTCCAGTCGGTGCTGGGGGGGCCGCCGCCGGTGGCGCTGCAGATCCTCCAAGGCTCCGTCTTCCACGCCGTCTCCGCCAGCCTTTTCGTGCGCTGCGCGTCGAACCCCACCCTGCAGGCGTTCCGCAAGGCCCTGGGAGAGGACCCCGTCCTGGAAGCGGCCGACCGGCCCCGCCTCCTCGGTCCCATCGACGCCGCCGCCAGCGACAAGGTGATCTTCGGCAGCCTCCGCAAGGACGACACCGGCGGCTTCTGGCTCTGGGCGGTGATGGACAACCTCACCCGCGGCGGCGCCTTGAACGCGATCGAGATCGCGGAGGCGGTGTTGTGACCACCACCGAGTACCACGCGCTGGTCGACGCCGGCATCCTCCACGAGGACGACCGGGTCGAGTTGATCGAGGGTGAGATCCGGCCGATGTCGCCGATCGGGAGTCCGCATGCTGGAGATCAACACCGGCTTCATGTTCGCCGCCTTCGACCAGGCCGCGGACGGCGCCGTCACTGCCGCCCTGGGGGACTTCCTGGCGAGCTGAAGAACGTTGAAATACCCCCTTGACTTCCGCTGGCTCCCTGCTAGGATACAAAGCATAAGGAAGGCGTAAGTTCTTATCGCCGAGAGCCCCCGGCCGGCATGGCCGGCCACAAATGAAAACGGCCCGGGCGAGCCGTCACTCGCCCGAGCCCAACCCCGCACAGGAGGGCCCCCATGCGTGATTCGGAAGATCCTAACACCACCCCGCCCCGCAACGCTTTCGCCGAGGAGTTCCTGAATCGCTTCGAGCAGGAGGACGAGCCGCCGTCCGCCGCCGAGGCGGACGTCGCCGGCCCCTGGGAGGTCCAGCCCTTCCCCCTGGCCGACGGCCACGAGGCGTTCGGCCTCTGGCGGCTGGGCGAACGGCCGGACTGGGGCGACGCGCCCGCCGGCCTCTTCCGCGATCACGCGACGGCGCTGCTGGCCGCGACGGTCCGCCCGTTCGTGGGGCGGGACCCGTTCTACGAGCTCGGCCGGGAGCGCGAGAGCGGCGGCTTCCCCCTGCTGCGCCAGGGTGAGGCGGTCGGCTGGCTCGACCTCTTCGACGAGGACTGGGCGTTGGGGGTCAACGTCCTGGAGAGGCTGGCCCGCAGCCCCCAGGCGCTGGCGACCCTGATGGAAGCCGCCGGTCCCCTCGCCCTGGAGAGGGCCGGGAGGATCCTCCGGGCACGAGTGATGGAGCGGGAGGAGTAGGACGCCCGGGCGGGCCCTCACCCTCCCGCTGCCTGGGGTGGTGAGGGCTACCCGCTCGTCACGAACCTCGTGGGCGGCAGCTTCTGCAGGCACGACATGTCGATCCCCTGGACGGACGCCGTGGCCACGAACTGGCGGACCATGGCGTCCGTGCACTCGCCGGCGCCGCCGTGGCTCCCCCGGGGAACGAGCACCAGCAGGCTGTTGGGAAGGTGCTTCGCCACCCGCTCGGCGAACTCGGGGGGCGTCACCGGGTCGCGCTCGCCCGCGATGAGCAGCACCGGCACGTCGGAATGGACCGGCGTATGGAGGTTGGCGGGGATCTCGCCGCGCGGCCAGACCTTGCAGACCTCCTTCTGCTGGCGGATGCGGTAGTCGCCCAGGATCGTCCCCTTCGTCTCTCGCGCCGCCGTGGCGTCGTCGATGAACGGCAGGTCCTCGGCGCAGGTCACCGAGAACAGCAGGCCCATGGCCAGAATGTCGTCGATCTCCAGCCGCCGCTCAATCGACATCTGGACCAGTGGAGCCAGATTGCCCTCGAACGCCTGGTGGATCTGACGGGGTAGCGCGCCACCGCCCTGGCCGTACATCAGGAATCGCATGCCCTCGGCAATCAGGCCGTGGGTGGGCCGCACCTCCTGCCGCTCCCTGGTGACCGGATTGTTGACGGTCACGGTCACCCCTTGATCAATCCGGGCCATCACGGCCGCGATCTCCTGCTTGACGTTGGGGAAGGCGGCGTGGCAGGCGGCGTCGGCGGCGCACTCGGCGAGGAGATGGTCGAGGGCGCGCTGGCCGGCGTAGGCATGGTGCAGGGGGAGGTACTCGTCGAGCGGCGCCACGGCGAGGAGGACCACCGTGCGCACGGACTGCGGATGGCGCTGGAGATAGACCTCGGCCGCCCGGGTGCCGTAGGAGCCGCCGCTCAGGTTGACCTTGCCATAGCCCAGCCAGGCCCGGACCTCGTCCACGTCGTCCATGGCCAGGGGCGTGGTGTAGAGGCGCAGGTCGGCCACCTTCTCCAGCTTCTCCTTGCAGGCGCGCACGGCGTCGACGGGGAAGACGTCGCCGGCCGCCTTGCGGAGATCGAGGGGATGGCCCCAGAGCTCGCAGTCCAGGGGGTTCGAGCGGCCGGTGCCCCGCTGGTCGACGAGGACGATGTCGCGCTTCTGCCGCGCCGGGTTCTCGGCCAAGCCGGCCGCCTCGCCGGCGATCCCCTGTCCGGGGCCGCCGCCAAAGAAGAAGATGGGATCGGGGGCCTTGTCGGGTCTCTTGGCGGGGAGGATGACGACGTTGATCCCGATCTTCCGTCCCTTCTTCGCCTCCCGGTCCTCCCACACGGCGTAGGAGGCGCAACGCACCTCCTCGGCGAGACCGGGGAGCTTGCACGGATGGGGCGGCGTGGTGGCCGCCTCGACCGGCGCGCCCGCCTGGGCGCGCAGGGGCAGGGCGATGATGTCCAGGAGCAGAGCGAGGACGGCTCGCCGGAGCACGGGCGATTCTGTCATGAGGAGACTCCTTCCTGCATGACTCCCGTATACGTAGAGCGTGGCCGGCGGTTTCAGGAGAGAGAAGGCCGAGGCCTCAGGTCCCCTCGGCCGACGCCGCGGGGCTCTCCAGGCCCGCGCCGCCCTGCCGCACCAGGTACTCCTCGACGAACAGCAGACGGTCCTGGCCGGCGCGGCGGATGACCGACAGGAGGTCGTTCATGCTCGTCACCTCCTCGAGCTGCTCCTCCACGAACCAGTCGAGGAAACGGATGCCCACGTAGTTCCGGTCCGCCCGGGCGATCTCCACCAGGTCGTAGATCTGGCGGGTGACCTCCTCCTCCCAGGCGAGCGCCTTGGCCACCGCCTCCTCGGCCGAGGCGAAGTCGCTCGCCGGCGCCGGCAGCTCCGGGATGAGCACCTTGCCGCCCACGTCGTTGATGAACTTGACGAAGCGCATGGCGTGCGTCCGTTCCTCCTCCGACTGGCGGTAGAAGAACCTCGCGAGCTGCGGCAGGGTCTCGTGATCGAAGTAGCTGGCGATGGCGATGTACTGCATCGAGGCGCCCATCTCGTTGCCGATCTGTTGATTGAACGCCTGAATGAGCTGTTCGCTGGCGAGCATGCGAATCTCCCTGGAAAAAAAGGCGGCCTGAAAAAGAGACGACAGGATTGGAGGGCGTCAGCCTAGCATTCGATGACGTTGATGGCGAGACCGCCGCGCGAGGTCTCCTTGTACTTGGTCTTCATGTCGGCGCCCGTCTCGCGCATGGTCTTGATCACCCGGTCGAGGGAGACCTTGTGCGAGCCGTCCCCCCTGAGGGCGATGCGGGAGGCGTTGATCGCCTTGACCGAGCCCATGGCGTTGCGCTCGATGCAGGGGATCTGGACCAGGCCGCCCACCGGATCGCAGGTCAGCCCCAGGTTGTGCTCCATGCCGATCTCGGCCGCGTTCTCCACCTGAGCGCTGGTCCCCCCGAGGGCGGCCGCCAAGCCGGCGGCCGCCATGGAGCAGGCCACCCCCACCTCGCCCTGGCAGCCCACCTCTGCACCGGAGATCGAGGCGTTCTCTTTATAGAGGATGCCGATGGCCCCGGCGGTGAGCAGGAACTGGAGGACTCCCTCCTCGGTGGCGCCGCCGGTGAACCGCCGATAATAGTGGAGCACTGCCGGCACGATCCCCGCGGCGCCGTTGGTGGGCGCCGTGACCACCCGGCCGCCGGCCGCGTTCTCCTCGTTGACGGCGAGGGCGAAGAGGTTCACCCAGTCGAGGACGGTCAGCGGGTCCTTGAGCGCGTCCTCGGGCCTGGACATCAGCTCCTGGTAGAGGGCCGGCGCCCGCCGCGGCACCTTCAAGCCGCCGGGGAGGACGCCCGTCTGCCGGTAGCCGCGCTCGACGCAACGCTGCATGGCGTCCCAAATCCGCAGCAGGCCGGCGCGGATCTCCTCCTCGGAGCGCCAGACCTTTTCGTTCTCCAGCATCAGCTCCCAGATGGCCAGGCCGCTCTCCTCGCTCATCCGGAGGAGCTCGTCGCCGCTCGCGAAGGGATGAGGCAGCGGCGTCCGATCCTCCACCAGGTGGTCCTCGCCGGTCGCTCCCTCATTGATGACGAAGCCGCCACCCACCGAGTAGTAGATCCGCTCGTTCAGGACCTCCCCGCCCTGGCTGAAGGCGGTGAAGCGCATGCCGTTGGAGTGGACGGGGAGGAGGTCCCGGCGATTGAAGATCAGGTCGTCCCCCTCCCGGAACGGCACCTCATGCCGGCCGAGCAGGGCGATCCGCTCGTTGGCGCGGATGGCCGCCACCCGAGGGCCGAAGCTGTCGGGATCGACCTCCTCCGGAGTCTCCCCTGCGAGCCCCATGAGCACGGCACGGTCGGTGCCGTGGCCGCGGCCGGTCAGGGCGAGGGAGCCGAAAAGCTCGACCTGCACCCGGGCCGTGCCGTCCAATACGCCCTCCCGCTCCAGCCTCTCGGCGAAGCGGCGGGCTGCCCGCATGGGTCCGACCGTGTGCGAGCTCGAAGGGCCGATGCCGATGGTGAAAAGATCGAAGATGCTGATGGCCATAGAGAAAAATCCGCCTCCGCGCCGGATTGTACACGCGCCCCGGTTCTGGTCCGCTTCCTGCAACCCACCCCGGGTAAACCGTCCAGGAGCCTTCTGTCGTCCTTTTTTCTGGACGGCTCGTCCTTCCGCAAGGAAATTGAAAGGAGATCCGACGTGAGATCCCACCGCTCCACCGTCGTCCCGCTGCTGCTCCTCCTCCTCCTCGCCGTCGCGCCAGCTCTGCGGGCCAAGGAGGGCTCCGGCGTACCCATCGATCATGGGCTCTGGCGTCTGGCCGGCGCCGATCCCACCCTGCCCCAGGACGACCTCGAGCCGCTGCGTCACATCCTCCACGGCGCCCGGTACGTCGGTCTCGGCGAGTCCATTCACACCACGGGCGGCGAGTATCAGATCAAGGACCGGGTGTTCCGCTTCCTGGTCGAGCGTATGGGCTTCCGCGCCCTCGGTATGGAGAGCTCGTGGCTCCGAGCCGAGCGGGTGGAGCAGTACGTCCAGACCTGCCAGGGGACGGCAGCCGACGCGATCCGCGGCGTCAGCAGCGTCTGGCAGAGCACCGAGGTCGCGAGCATGGTCCAGTGGCTGTGCGAGTGGAACACCGCCCATCCCGGCGACCGGGTCCACTTCTACGGCTTCGACCTCCAGGCCCAGGCCGCCGAGGACGGCGCGGCGCTGATCGCCTTCCTCCACCGCCTCGGCGTCGGCGACGGGGATCCGCGCATCACGGGCATCCAGGCCTGCGACGGCGTCGTCACCGACTACTTCCTGGAGGACCTCCCCTACCCGCCGGAGCTCTACCAGCAGTGTCAGGCCGCCCTCGGCGACGTCGCCGCATACTTCGACCGCGAGCACAAGCACATCGAGAAGCAGACTTCGCGGGAGGACCTGGCCTGGGCCCGCGTCCACCTGGTGGGCCAGCAGGCCTGGCAGGAGGAGGCCTTCTATCTGTCCTCCGACGAGATCCGCGCCGCCCAGGCCCGGGACCGGGGGATGGCCTATCTGGCCCAGGCCGTGCGCGACCTGCGCTTCCCCCAGGCCCGCGCCGCCCTCTGGGCCCACAACGGTCACATCGCGAAGGACGGCGCCGCGGCCTATTTCGGGACGGACATGGGCACCCACCTCGCGGCGGACCTGGGGAACAAGTACCAGGCCATCGGCTTCGGGGCCCACGATACCTTCGTCGACTGGGTCCCCGCACACAGGTGCGGCAGCTTCCCCTTCCCGGTCGGCCCGGGCTCCCTCGAGAATCTCTTCCACGGCCTTGGCCCGGGCGCGGGGGTGCTGGCCGATCTGAACGCTCATCCACCGTTCCTCGCGCCAGGGGCGACCTACACCTTCGGCGGCAGCGGCGCCATGGTGCCGGCCGATCATTTCGACGTGGCCATCTACCTCGAGGTCTCCCCCGCCATGCATCCGCTGGCCTGGGCGCCCTGTCATTGATATCCTCATCCATACCCGAAGCGAGCCGATGCGATGATCGATCGGAGCGAGTCCGTCCAGAGCCTCATCGAGCAGTTGCAGGCGGGCTCGTCGCGGGACGAGGCCTTCCGCCGTCTTTTCGACCTCTACTCCCCCCGGCTCTATCACTTCTTCTCCCGGCGGGGCTTCTCCCACCCGGACTGCCTCGACCTAACCCAGGAGACTTTTCTTGGGATCTACAAAGGCATCGGGGCCTTCCGCCGCGACGCCAGCTTCGAGACCTGGCTGTTCAAGATCGCCACCAACGCCTATCGCAAGCGGCTGCGGTGGGGAGTCGCCGAAAAGCGCGGCGCCCCGGAGGTGCCCCTGGAAGGGGATCAGGAGGACGGAGGACCAATGGCAACCCTGGCGGCAACGGACGTCCCGGCTCCTGGCGAGGAGATGCTCCGCCGCGAGCGCACGCTCCTGCTGCGCCAGGCCATCGACCGGTTGCCGGAGCAGATGCGCGAGTGCCTCGTCCTGCGGGTGGACCACGAGATGAAGTACAAGGAGATCGCCGTGGTGCTGCGGCTGTCGCCGGAAACGGTCAAGGTGCATCTGTTCCACGCCCGGCGGCGCCTGTACGAGGAGCTGGGCCCGTATTTCGCGAGCTCGACCGCCGGCCTCGAGGAGGGTGCGCCATGAATCATCCGGAGCCGGAAACGCTGGCCGCCTATCACGCCGGCGAGCTGACGGGACAGGAGGAGGTCAGGCTCCAGGACCACCTCGTGGCCTGCCGCGAGTGCGCCGCCCTCCTCCTCGACCTCGACGGCCTCTCCGACCCCGGTTTCGGCGCCGGCTCGCTCTCCCCGGCGGACCAGGAGGCGCTGTGGGGGCGCATCCAGGCGGGGATCGAGAAGGAAGAGAGGCCGCCCGCTCCGGCTCCGCTGGCTGCGGTCATCCCCCTGCGCCGGCCGTCCCTCCGCGCCGGCTCGCCGCGCTGGCTCCAGGTTGCGGCGGCTGCCTTGCTGGTCATCACCCTGGGTCAATGGGTCTGGGTGGCTTCTTTGCGCCGCACCGTGAACGAGCTGTCGCAGCCCCAGGCGAACCCCCAGGTCTGGGACCTCGACGCCGACGCCGTGCGCAGCCAGGGAAGCGACGAGCCCTTCGACGTTGGTCCCGAGGATCGTTTCTTCACCCTCATCCTGACTCCCTCCCCCGAGCGTAGATATGAACGATACCGGGTGGAGATCGCGCGGGCCGACGGGAGGGTGGCCTGGTCCTACGATGGACCGCTGAGCTCGAACCACTCCCTCAGCCTCACGGTCCCGCGGATCGCCCTCGGGAGCGGCAGGTTTCAGGTGCGGTTCTTCGGTCTCGACCCCGGAAGCGCCGGCGGCAAGGAGCTGATCAAGGAGCATGCGTTGCGCATCAAAGGTCGTTAAGAGGCTCGGTCTCGCCCTCACGCTCGGCCTGACCCTGGCGTGCGGGGAGGCGGAGCGCCCATCAGCATCTGCAGTATCCGCAGAAGTCGTCGCGGAGCCGGTCCGCTCCGTGCACCCCCGGCCGTCCTGCCAAAGCCCGGCCGTGGAGCGGGCGATCCGGATCGAGCCCGGCCTCGCCTTTGAGTCCGGGATGGCGACAGGCGAGACCCACGCCTACACCTTCTCCGTGGAGAAAGGCCGGTTCGCCGACCTCGTCGTCGACCAGCGGGGGATCGACGTGGTGGTGAAGCTCTGCGCTTCAGGGGGCCGTCTTCTGACCACGGTCGACAGCCCCAACGAGGCGCAGGGGCCCGAGCCCGTGCCGGTGGTGGCCGAGGCCGGCGGCTCCTACCGCCTGGAGATCCGCGCTTCGGCGCCGCCGGCTCCCGGCGGCCGCTACGCGGTCCTGGTCCGGGCGGTCCGCCCCGCGGACGGCCGCGACCGCGACCATACCGCCGCGGAACGGGCCCTCGCCGAGGGAGAGACGCTGTGGCAGAGCGCGGACGCCGTGTCGCTGCGCCGGGCGGCGGCGAAATACCGCGAGGCCATCGCGCGATTCCGCGCCCTCGGCGAGCGGGACCGGCAGGCGGACGCGCTCGGCCTGCTAGGGGATCATCTCAAGGACCTGGCGGAGCCCGCGCCGGCTCTTGCGGCGTACCGGGAGGCCATCGGCCTCTTCCGCGAGCTGAGCCGCCGGCGCGAAACCGCCGACGCGCTGAGCCGCCTCGGAGTCACCCAGATCACCCTGGGAAACACCGAGGAGGCGTTGCGCAGCTACCGCGAGGCCCTGGCGATCGACCGTGGGCTCCGCGACCGGAGAGCGGAGGCCTCGACGCTCTACAGCATCGCCAGGGCCTACACGCTCCAGGGAAAGATGGAAAAGGCCCTCGACACCTACGAGAGGGAGCTCGCGCTGCAGCAGGAGCTGGGCCAGGAGGGGGACAGGGGGTTGACCCTGGTCAGCCTCGGACGGGCCTATTTCCAGATGGGCGAGCCCCAGGAGGCGATCGATTACTTCCACCGCGGCCTGCCCCTCCTCCAGGCCGCAGGTCGCAGGCCCGAGGCCGCGGGCGCGCTGGACGACCTCGGCAAGGCGCTCGTCTGGACCGGACGCACCCGGGAGGGTATCGCGACGCTCCAGCGGTCTTGCCGCGAGCAACGGCGCCTGGGCAACCGGACGGGCGAGGCCACGGCCCTCAACGACCTTGGCGCGGCCTACGAGAGCCTGGGGCAGAAGTCGGAGGCGCGGCGATTCTATGAGGCGGCCGTCCCCATCCTGCACCAGGTCGGCGACCGGGTCCGGGAGTCCATGGCACTCCTCAACCTGGGCCGGCTCCAGGAGGAGGCCGGCGACCTGCGACGCTCGGCCGAGTCGTACTCCCGGGTCCTGCGAGTGTCCGAGGCGTCCGGGAACCGTTCGTATCAGGCGGCGGCCCGGCTGGGGCTAGCCCACGTCCGCCTCCGTTGCGGCGACCTCGCCGGCGCGCGCCAGGACGTGGAGAGCGCCCTCGCCCTCGTCGAAGCCCTGCGCATCGAGATGGACAGCCCCGAGCTGCGCACCTCCTTCTTCGCCACCAGGCAGGACTATTACGAGCTCTACGTCGGCCTGCTCATGCGGCTCCAGGGGCGCGAGCCGGCCGCCGGTCACGACCGGCGGGCTTTCGAGGCGAGCGAGCTGGCGCGAGCCCGGAGCCTGCTGGACACCCTGGCGCAGGCGCGGGCCGATCTCCGGCGCGGCATCGACCCCCGCCTCCTGGCGCAGGAGGCGGAGCTGGGAGACCGGGTGAACGCCGCCGAGCGGCAGCGTCTCTCGCTGGCGGAGAGCGGCGCTCCGGCGCCGCGAATCGAGACCGCCGAGCGGGAGCTGCGCGAGTTGCTCCTCCAGGCCGACAGGCTGCGAGACCGGATCCGCCAGGCCTCCCCCCGCTACGCCGCCCTCGGCCAAGGCCACCCCGCGAGCCTGGGGGAGATCCAACGGAGCCTCGATCCGGACACGCTGCTGCTGGAGTACGCCCTGGGCAGAGAGCGGAGCTTCCTCTGGGCCGTGACCGCCACCTCCTTCACCGGCTTCGAGCTCCCACCGCGGGCCACCCTCGAAGAGACGGCCCGCGAGGGGCTCCAGCTCCTCGGCTCCAGCCAGCACACCCTGACCCGGGCGCGGACCCGGATGGTGCTGGCCGAGCTCTCCCGCCGGCTCCTCGGCCCCGTGGCCGGCCGGCTCCGGAAGCGTCTGCTGATCGTGGGGGACGGCGCGCTCCACACCCTCCCCTTCACGGTCCTGCCGATCCCCGGCCGCGGGGACGGGCACCCGACGCCCCTGATCGCCGAGCACGAGGTCCTGAGCCTCCCCTCCGCTTCGGCCCTGGTGGCGCTGCGCCGGGAACCGGCGGCGAATCCCCGCTCCCCCATGACGGTGGCGGTGGTGGCCGATCCGGTCTTCCAGGCCGGCGATCCGCGGGTCACCCCGGGAGCCCTGGCTGCTCCCGCGAGCCTGCGCCGCGGCGGCCCGGATCGCGACCGGCTCGACCGGCTCCCCTTCTCACGCCGGGAGGCCGAGGCGATCCTGTCGCTGGTCCCCCCCGGCCGGCAGCTCCCCCTGCTGGGCTTCAAGGCCAGCCGGCAGACCGTGCTCAGCGGCAGCCTGGAGCCCTACCGGATCGTGCACTTCGCCACTCACGGAGTCCTCGACTCCCGCTACCCGGAGCTCTCCGGCCTCGCGCTCTCCAGGGTCGACGAACGGGGACGCCCTGTGGGGGGCGATGGCTTCCTGCGAGTGCACGACGTCTACCGGTTGCACCTGCCGGCCGACCTCGTGGTCCTCTCCGCGTGCGAAACGGCGCGCGGCCAGGAGATCCGGGGGGAAGGGCTGATCGGGCTGACCCGAGCCTTCTTCGCCGCCGGAGCCCGGCGGGTGCTGGTCAGCCTCTGGCCGGTGAAGGACCATGCCACGGCCGAGCTGATGCGGCGTTTCTACCGCGAGATGCTCCAGAACCATCGGGCTCCCTCCGCGGCGCTCCAGGCGGCGCAGGCCGGCCTGCGCAAAGAGTCCGGTTGGGAGGAGCACGACTGGGCGGGATTCATTCTCCAAGGCGACTGGCGTTGAAGGGGCTGGTTGGAGTGAAAATTTTAAGCGAGCGACAAGGAGGATCTCATGAAACCACTCAGCAGCAAGAAGAAGATTTACGAAGAGCCCAAAGCGAAAAAGCACAAGGAAGGAAAGGAAACCGGGTCCGTCCGCCCCTCGCCGGTGGATACCAACCCGTGGCCCGATCCGCCGCCGCCCCCCAAGGATTGAGCAAGCTCTTCCCCGGCTCCGCGCTTTCCCTGGCGGAGCCGGTCTCGTTTTCCACCTAACCCATCCGCCCACCGATCGGATCTACACCTGCGATCCGATGAAGGAGGGATGGATGAGCCCCCGCATTGTCAACGATTCCCACGACGAAGAGCTGCTCGCGGCCACCGCCCGCGGCGACCTGGAGTCCTTCCACCAGCTCTATCTGGGCCACGCCGGCCGGGTGATCGCCTACGCCCACCGTCTCTGCGGCGACCGCTCCTTGGCCGAGGACGTGGCCCAGGAGGTGTTCACCGCCGTGTGGACCAAGGCCGGGACCTACCGGACGGACCGTGGCGGCGTCGCTCCCTGGCTCTACACCCTCACCCGCAACAAGCTCGTCGACCTCTGGCGCCGCTCGGGGCGCAACCGGGAGTGCGAGGGGCTGGACGAGCTGCGCCTGCCGCAGCCGGAGAGAACGCCCGGCGACCTGCGCCTCACCCTCCGCCAGGCCCTGACCCGCGTCAACCCCGACCAACGCGAAGCCATCGAGATGGCCTATTTCCAGGGCTTGACCTACGAGGAGACGGCCCGCCGTCTGGCCCTCCCGCTCGGCACGCTCAAGTCGCGCATTCGGCTGGGGCTGCGGGGGATGCGGGAGGTGCTGGAGGGTGCGGTTTCAATCCCCGGCACGGCCGCGGCGGCGCGCTGAGCAGAGCCCTTCCCGGGATAGAGACGCCCCGTGGGAAAACCCCGCGCCGGAATGACTCCGACCGCGGTGCGAACGGCTCCGACCACGGTCGGAACGACTCCGACCGCAACGACTCCGACCGGGTGGTGTCCTAATTCAATGTGGGTGGTGGAGGGGCAGGTGGGGCGGCTTGATTTCCGCCCCACCATGGGGAGATCAGCAGAGATAGGTAGCGCAGCCCCCACCAGCGGACCTACAGGTATTAAAGCCACTGTCGCAGCCATCGCACACGCTATCGCGGTAAGTACCGCCCACAGCTTTCTTGAGGTCTCCCGATTCCTCCAAGCTTCTCAATGTCTCCTTCGCCAGCTTCAGCTTCTTAACCTGCTTCTTCATAACGCCTCCCTCGTTCAAAGTCGGGGACCCGCCCCCGGCCCGGGCATTCTAGCTCATCCTGAAGTGCTGCCGCCCTGCTAGAATGTCCCTCCAGGCGCGGCTAGGTTTGGCCGCCGAACGCCGGTCCCCCACAACCGGCCCGCCGCCTACTCCTGATCCTCCCCCGCCGCCTCATAGCGGGCGCCCTTGCGGTGCGAACGACTCCTACCGCAGTGCGAACCCCGGAATGCCCCCTCCCTCCGCCTGCGTTGTACCCCTTACACCCGCCGTCCGCGACGATGCGCGCAATGGGCGGCGCCGGGGGCGCGATATACTGGCCCGGCGTCACCCGGCTTACGCCGGCCGGTGATTCCCAGACCGGTTCCAGGAGGGGAGAGAGCCCCGATGTCCAGCTCAGCCACGGAGCACCACAACGCCGACCACTACCACCGGGTCATCATCCTGGGCTCGGGGCCGGCCGGTCTCACCGCTGCCCTGTACGCCGCCCGGGCCGACCTGGCGCCGCTGGTGCTGGAGGGCAACCAGCCCGGCGGCCAGCTCACCATCACCACCGACGTCGAGAACTATCCCGGGTTCCCCGAGGGCATCCTCGGGCCCGAGCTCATGGACCGCATGCGCGAGCAGGCGCGGCGGTTCGGCACCAAGGTCAAGTTCGAGGCCGCCGTCGAGGTGGATTTCGAGAAGCGCCCCTTCGCCATCCGCACCGACGAGACCACCTACCGCTGCGACGCCCTGATCGTCGCCACCGGCGCCACCGCCAAGCTCGACGGCATCCCCGGCGAGCAGGAGCTGATGGGCTACGGCGTCTCCGCCTGCGCCACCTGCGACGGCTTCTTCTTCCGCGATAAGGAGATCGTGGTCATCGGCGGCGGCGACTCGGCCATGGAAGAGGCCACCTACCTGACCAAGTTCGCCAGCAAGGTGACGGTCATCCATCGCCGCCGCGAGTTGCGGGCCTCGAAGATCATGCAGGACCGCGCCTTCGCCAACCCCAAGATCGCCTGGATCTGGGACTCGGTGGTCGCCGAGATCGCCGGCACCCGCGAGGGCGGCGTCACCGGCGTCAAGCTGCACAACAAGCGCACCGAGCTCGACAGCTTCTATCCCACTCAGGGCGTCTTCTATGCCATCGGCCACCAGCCCAACACCGCCATCTTCAAAGGCAAGCTGGAGATGAACGACGTGGGCTACATCAAGGTTCAGGAACCGACGACCAAGACCAGCGTCCACGGCGTCTTCGCCGCGGGCGATGCCATGGATCCCATCTACCGCCAGGCGGTCACCTCCGCCGGCACCGGCTGCCGCGCGGCCATCGACGCCGAACGCTGGCTTCAGGAGCTTCACGACTGATGCTTTCCCGGCCCACGTCCCAGATCAAGACCCTCGGCCAGCTCAAGGCGGCCGGCTACCGGCCCCGCTCCATCAAGCAGGAGATCCGCGACAACCTGCGGGCCCGTCTGAAGAGCGGCGGCCCCCTCTTTCCCGGCATCCTGGGCTACGACCGCACGGTGATCCCGTCGGTAGTCAACGCCCTCCTGGCCGGCCACGACTTCATCCTGCTCGGCCTGCGCGGCCAGGCGAAGACCCGCATCCTCCGGTCGCTCGTCACCCTCCTCGATCCCGAGGTGCCGGTGCTCGCCGGCGCGGAGCTCAACGACGATCCGCTCGCCCCCATCTCCACCCACGGCCAGCGTCTGGTCGAGGAGAGGGGCGACGACACGCCGGTCGAGTGGATGAGCGCCGAGCAGCGCTACAACGAGAAGCTGGCGACGCCGGACGTCTCGATCGCCGACCTGCTGGGCGACATCGACCCGATCAAGGCGGCGACGCGCAAGCTGACCTTCGCCGACCCCGAGGTGATCCACTTCGGGATCATCCCGCGCACCAACCGCGGCATCTTCGCCATCAACGAGCTGCCGGACCTCGCCCCCCGCATCCAGGTGGGCCTGTTCAACATCCTGGAAGAACGCGACCTGCAGATCCGCGGCTTCCCCGTGCGCATCCCGCTCGACATCCTCATGTGCTTCTCCGCCAACCCGGAGGACTACACGAACCGCGGCAGCATCATCACGCCGCTCAAGGACCGCATCTCGTCGCAGATCCTCACCCACTACCCGCCCGATGCCACGATCGCGGCGGACATCACGCGCCAGGAGGCCTGGACCGAGCGCGACGTCGCCAACGTCGTGATCCCCGAGGACGTCCGGCTGCTGGTCGAGGAGATCAGCCTGGCGGCGCGCGAGAGCGACCTGGTCGATCAGTCCTCCGGCGTCTCCGCCCGCGTCGCCATTTCGGCCCTGGAGCTGCTGGCGTCCAACCTGGAGCGCCGGGCCCTGGCGACGAAAGACAACCCGGTCTATCCGCGCCTCGCCGACCTGCAGATGCTGCTGCCCGCCATCACCGGCAAGGTGGAGATGGTCTACGAGGGCGAGCAGCAGGGTGCCGAGGTGGTGGCCCGCCGGCTCATCGGGCAGGCGGTCAGGAAGGTCTTCGACGCCCGCTTCCCCGAAGTCGGTAAGGAAGCCGGCAGCACCGGCGAGGACGACAAGGGTCCCTACGCCCGCATGATCCGCTGGTTCGCCGACGGCAACACGGTGACGATCTCCGACGAGCAGCCGTTCCCCGACTATGAGGCCGAGATCCTCCGCGTCCCCGGCCTCAAGGAACTGGTCGTCCGCCTGGGTTCGACCCGCGAAGAGCGAGCCCTCGCCGCCGAGATGGTCCTCGAGGGTCTCCACCAGCACCTGAAGCTCGCGCGGGCCGACCTGGACAGCCAGATCAGCTACAAGGAGATGGTCAAGTTCCAGCTCCTGAAGCCGCGCAAGGGCGGCGGCGGGCGAGACCGGGGGGATGTGAACTGACCGGATCGCCCTCCTAGTCTCGAAGAGTGGCTGGGAGGGCGAGATAAAGCCTGAAGCCCAGAAGCTTAGACCAACTTCCCGCGGTTAATAGCAGGGCTCGCCGCAGAGCGCGTCACAGTAGGCCAAACAGCCCTTTTCAGAGCCACAACATAAGTCGGTCGTTCCATCGGAGCAAGAGATTTCGAGTAACTGGCAAACTTTGGCCAAGCTCTTCGGCCTAGCGTGAGGGTGACGGAGGGTGCTTCGCTTCGATCTGGCGCCGAACGCCTCGGGAACGGCCAGCACAGACACCATCACCGTCAGCAGGAGTAACAGACGAGCCAGCCTCATAGACTTTCCTCCTTTCCCAACGTAGCTTCGACGAACAGGTGACCCGAGAGGTTCTCCCTCCCATCCTCCAAGGGAAGGATGGGAGGGCCGGATGAGACTCACTCTCACTCAAAGGAAGCTTCGATGCTACCCCCTATAAATGCAGGGCCCTCCACAGGTATCAACACAACTGACCAAGCAGCCGTTCACAGTGCCACAGCACTCATCGGTCCAGACACCACCGCAGTAGATGTCGAACCATTCGCAAACCTTGGCCATACTCTTTGCCTTGTGGTGAGAGTGGCTAAGGGCACCTCGCGGCTTCGCTTTGGCACCGAACGCCTCGGGAACCACCAGCAAGGACACCAGCAACGACAGCAGCAGTAGCAGACGAGTCAGCTTCATAACTTTGCTCCTTTCCCGGTCTGGGACAACGTTTGCGGGTATAGTAGTTTGGCCAATGTTCGAAGTCAACAGTTGTCTACTGAGGCTGCTCATCTGTCCGAGGAACGACCAACTCCCCTCCAGAGCGGGTGTACACTGACGATCTCACGGAGAGCCCACGTAGCATGCGCCACCAGTACCTCTACCTCGACCCCGACCTCATCAAGGCCCTCCTCGCCGGCCTCGACCTCCTGCGCCTGTTCAACCAGCTCGTGCTGGCGACCGGCGGCGACGTCGAGGAGGCCCAGGAGTGGATGCGCTACCTCCAGTCCGAGGGGCACATCCCGCAGAACATCGACCTCGAGGCCTTCTTCGCCAGCCTGCAGGAGCAGAACCTCGTGGGCCGGGACAGCGAGGGCGGCCTCCAGCTCACCACCGGCGGCGAGCGCCGCATCCGCAAGAGCGCCTTCGAGGAGATCTTCGCCACCCTCGGGCGCTCCGGCGCGGGCTACCACCCCATCCGCGCCTCCGGCGAGGGGATCGAGCGCCTCCCCGAGACGCGCCCCTACAACTTCGGCGACGACATCCACCTCCTGGACTCGGCGCGCTCGCTGCAGAACGCGTTCAAGCGCAATAATTCCGGGGGTTCCAGGAGGTCCGAGGACGACGACTTCAACCTCATGGAGGAGGACCTGGAGGTCTACGAGACCGAGCACCTGACCTCCTGCGCCACGGTAGTCGCCATAGACATCAGCCACTCGATGATCCTCTACGGCGAGGATCGGATTACGCCGGCCAAGACCGTAGCCTTGGCCTTGACCGAGCTGATCACCACCAAGTACCCCAAGGACGATCTCTCGGTGGTCCTCTTCGGCGACCAGGCCGAGCAGGTGTTCCTCTCCGAGATCCCCTACATCCAGGCGGGGCCGTACCACACCAACACCCGCGACGCGCTGCAGCTCTCCCGCAGCATCCTGGCCCGGCAGAGGCAGCCGAACAAGCAGATCTTCCTCATCACCGACGGCAAGCCCTCGGCCATCACCGAAGGCGGAAGGGTCTACAAGAATCCCTTCGGCCTCGACATGCGGATCGTCAACCTCACCCTGGAGGAGGCCGACCTCTGCCGCCGCCAGAAAGTAGTGATCACGACCTTCATGCTGGCCACCGACACGATGCTCACCCAGTTCGTCGAGAAACTGACCCAGATCAACCGCGGCCGGGCCTACTTCGCCTCGCCCTACAACCTGGGCGAGTTCATCCTGGCGGACTACATCAGGAACCGCCGGCGGCGGGTGCGATGATGCGAAAGACCGCGCTGCTCCTCCTCGCTCTCTCGGTTCCTGTCTCGGGTTGCGCCTCGAGCCCTGCGGCTGATCGACCCTCAGCCGCCGCCCCTTCCCACCCCGCCGCGGAGCCGGAGATCTTCGAAGCGGTCTTCCGCTACCAGTTCGACCACAACGCATCGGGCATTCAGAAGAAGGCGGAGAAGTTCTGTCTGGAGTTGCCCGGCGAGAGGTCGCCGGACGCGGTGTTCCTTCGCCGGTTCGAGGGCAACCAGCCGCCGGTCCTGTCCGCCGAGCAGTGCGAGCGCAAATCGGGGAAGAGCCTCTACTTCCGGATCGCCAAGCTCCAATGGATCAAGGACGACGAGGTCTGGGTCCGCGGCGGCTATTGGGAAGGCAACCTCAGCTCTTCTCTCGAGTCCTACCGCGTCGTCTTCGAGAACGGCAAGTGGGTGGTAAAGGGAGAGAGGATGCACGCGATCTCGTAGGATGCGATCAGCGGCGGCGTTTGGGCAGGCGACCACAGGACGCAGTGTGCTTGAGCAGATGTCTGTGTGACTGTCTCGTGTAGACCGAACCTCGGGGATTTGAGACCAACTGTCGATTCCTGACGTCCCTCTGGAGGGCTTTGTCCAGCGTGCAAACGGTACGCGCACCGCTGGCCCGGACAAGGCCGAGGACGTGGAGATCATTGGAGACACAGAGACCGGTGGTCTCTAACTTGACCTCCTCTTCGGCGATCTCCGTCTCAGGGATCAGTCGTGCTCGCCCGGCCCGGAGCAGAGCACGCACGAATCGACGCGGCTCTCCCAAACGGTCCAACTCCGTTGCCAGGCGCCCGCCAATGACCAGCTCGCCACCACCACCCACCAGCCAATCGATCACAGGAGAGAAGTGCTCTTCCGCTGGATCACTGAAGACCCGGGAGGCCAGGTTCGCGTCGATGATCACGCACATGGATCAGATCCCGAGAAACCGCCGCTCCTCTTCCAGGATGAACTTCCGATATCCTGAGGGAGCGTTTACGATGTTCCCAAGCTTATCGAGGTTCAGTCGATGAATCTCGATCCCTGCCGCTCCTCTCTCGAAATACAACAGAGAAACATCTTCAGGTTGAAGCCCGTATTTCTGGTCCCGGATATCCATGCGGATGCGATCGACGAGATAATCGCTGTGCGTCTCGATGAGAAAACGCTTGCCCGCTTGTTTGGTGAGCGCTGCGAGAAACGAGCCTAGCTCAGACTGCGCTTTGGGATGGAGGTGGACCTCCGGTTGCTGGAGCAGGAGCGTCCGGCCGCGACCCGCACGCAGACAGTCGACCACTATCGGCAAAGCCTGGCTCACTCCGTAACCAACGTCGACGAGATTGACGATGGTACGGCCAATCCGGAGCAACAGTTGGAACGGGTCGCTCTGACTTGGACCTAATCGACGCACCTCGATACTCTCAAACAATCCTGACTGTTTTCCGAAGCCGTCGATATCCCGCTTCAGAGCATCCCAGACCGGTCCGCCCTCGAAGGAAGCATTCGCCAGAACCATCGGAACATGCGAGCCTTCGGGATCGGCGATCTCCTGTACAGGATCATAGGTCCTCCGAGGTCTCGTTCTGATTGGAGAAAACGCATACGGGCGAGATTCAAGGATGGGGAAGTACGACAGGTCTTCAATAGTCTTCACATCCTTTCTCGACACCGGTAGAGCGGGAATCTCTTCCGTGGTTATCAGCCACTTCAAAACAGAGGTCGCCCAATGGGGAATCAACCCCATCGGAGCGGTGGGCAGATCATCTCCGTCAAAGCTCGCCTCGCCTGAGGGCGTCTTGAGTTTGAGAGACGCGACTTCCAGCTCATCTCTGTGTCCTCTGAACCTGTATCCGACGTCGACTTGATGGCTTGCCCCCTTGAATCGCCACGTCATCAGGGCAGGTTGCCCTCTATGCGAGGAGAACTCACCGCTGAATAGAGCGGATTCTTGGGGCGTCTCGCCTGTCCACCCAGCGCAGATACTGAATCGGGATGTCGAGTCACCTGGGAATCCGAGCGATGAGGCAATCTGGTCATAGGAGCCGAGCAGAAAAGGCTCCTCGTTGAAGTCGATCTCCTGTTTACCAGAGGCAACGTCCAACGCCAGCCGCGCCATCGCCAGCAGCGTCGACTTGCCCGTGCTGTTCTCCCCGACGAGGATCGTCAGGGGCGCCAGGGGCACCTCGTGCCGCCCACGGAAGCAGCGGACGTTCTCGATGATCAGCCGGTCCATGTCTTCGCCTCTCCCCGACGGCGGCCCAAGGCTTCGCCTCCTCGGTATCGGCTAAAGACTATATCCGGGAGTCCGTGGAACCAAACGGCGCCTACATCCTTCTCAGGAAAGATTCTTGCAAGCAATCATCCCAGGGGGCTGCCGTCCGGAGCGCGCGCACCGACACCCAGGAGAGACAGGAAACCCACCTTCTTACATCGTCGCGGCAGTTTCTCCATCCCATGCCTCTCCGCCGGTCGCACGCCCGGGAAAGGAGGATCATGGCTGACGACAAGAACCCCAACGCTTCCTCGCAGGGACAGACAGGCGCGGCAACCCTCACGCCGGAGCACCACCAGACCCAGGCCGCGGCGGGCTCGCCCCAGGCCGGAACCGCTCCGGGCGGTCAGACCGCCACGGCCGCCACCACGGCGGCGACCAGCACCCCCGGCTCCACGACCGGCGGCACCTCGCCGGGAGGCGCCAGTGCCGGCAGCTCCACGAGCCCCTGGAGCCCAGGGAGCAGCGCCAGCACCTCCTCCTCTTCGCCGGGGCTCTCCCGCCAGGAGCCGTCGTTCCCGTCGCTGGGATCGCTCGGTCTCTGGAATCCTTTGGCGCTGATCGACCGCTTCTTCGACGACTTCCTCGGCTATGGCGGCCTCGGCCGCGGCTCGAGCCTGTCCTCGGGCTCCCGAGATCTCGGCCGCACCACCGGCCAGAGCCTCTGGTATCCCCAGGTCGAGGTGCGAGAGCGGGACGGCAAGCTGGTCGTCTGTGCCGACCTGCCAGGGATGCGGAAGGAGGACGTCCACGTCGAGATCCGCGACAAGGCCCTCGTCCTCGAAGGCGAGCGGCAGCAGGAGAGCGAGCAGCGTGAGGAGGGCTTCTACCGGAGCGAGCGGAGTTACGGGCGCTTCCACCGCACCATCCCGCTGCCGGAGGGGGTCAATCCCGAGCAGGCGCAGGCCAACTTCAAGGACGGCGTGCTCGAGATCACCGTCCCCCTGCCGCAGCGCCAGTCGCCGCAGGGCCGCAGGATCGAGATCACGTAATCCTCTCGGAGCGGGCTGCCGCCGTGCGGCCCGCTCCGAACCTTCCGCGACAAGGGTAGAATCCCGGCCTGACTCAGGAGGGATTCCAGGTGATGATGCCCTTTCGCCGCTCCATGCCGTTGCTGCTGCTGGCCGTTCTGGCCGCGTGCGGCCGCTCCGAGAAGCCCACCCCTCCCTTGAAAGTCGATGCCTGCGAGCTCTTCACCGCCGCGGATGCCGCGGCCATCGCCGGCGAGTCCATCGCCGCCATGAGCAGCACCATCGACGAGGCCCGGGGCCGCGATCCGGGACAGTGCATCTACAACAGCGGCAACCTGGAACAGCCGCGCATCCTCAGTCTGCTCATCCGCCAGCACCGCAGCCCCGAGGCGGCGAAGCGGGTGCAGGAGGCCAGCCGCGCGACTTTCGAGACGATGACCGGGGGCCACGTGCAGGACGTCCCGGGCCTCGGCGACGGCGCGCTGTGGATCGGCGGACGCCTCCAGCAGCTCCACGTGCTCCGCGGCGCCGTTCAGCTCGTCATCACCGTTCAAAGCCCGGATGGGACGGACCAACTGAAGCCGGCGCGCCAGATCGCCGAGAAAGCTCTGGCGCGGTTGAGCACGGTCGCCAAGACCTGACCGGACGTGAAACCTGGATCCTCGCCGACGGCCGCCGCGGACCGGCAATCCTGCCCGAATTGCGGCGAGACGGTGCCGCTCGCCACGGCCGCCTGCCCTTTCTGCAAAGCGAGCCTCCTCGTCGACGTGGCACTGGCGGCGCCGGTGGACGACGAGCGGATTCGCTATCAGCTCGCCCGGGCCATCGCATCCCTCGGCCCCCCGGCGCCGGGCTTCTCCACCGCCCAACGGGCTCTGGCGGACCCCCGGCCGGTGCTCGCCCGGGGGATCTCGCGGCTCGCGGCCCGGCATCTCCTGGAGTCCCTGGCGGATTTCGGCCTCTCCGGCACGGCCGAGCCGGCCGGGACCGTGGCCCCACGGAGCGCGTCGGGCGGGCGCCGACTGGCAATGGCGGCGACATGGGCCGCGTTGGGCGCCGTGACGATCGCCGGCGCCTTCCTCGCCACGCGCCACGTCGCGCCGTCCGTCCACCGCGGCGCCGCTCCATCTCACGCCGGCCTCGCCCAGACGCGCTCGATCCCCTGGTCCTCGCCGAGCCCGTCGCTCTCCCTCAAGGACCTCTCGGCCCTCGCGGCGCCGGCCACCGTGGAGGTCCGCTGCGGGGATCGCCGGTCCACAGGTTTCTTTGGAGCGCGGGACCTGGTCCTCACCCTCGCCCAGGTGACCGAGGGCTGTCCCGCCGTGGAGATCGTCTCCGCCGGCCGCGGGACGCTCAGGGGGCAGGTCACGGCCCAGGACGCCCGGCTTGGCGTGACGCTGATCCGGGTGACCGGATCCGGCGCCGAGCCCCTGCGTCTTGGGGATGCCTCGTCACTCCACAGCGGCGAACGGGTCGCCATCCTCGGAGGGCTCGGGCCGGGAGGGCCGGCCCTGCGAGAGGCCCGGATGGGGACGATCGCCCGTAAATTTGGGGGAGTCGCCTATCTGGCCCTCGAAGGCGACATTCAGCCCGGCGACGCCGGCGGCCCGGTGATGGACGAACATGGCTACGTGGTGGGCGTGGTGGCCGCAATGGAGAAGACAGGTGGCGAGCCCTTCCTCCTCCCCATCAACTACACCTATGACGAGTCTCACCTGCTGGAACGGCCCAGCCCGGGGCCGAATCTCAAGCGGTGGAAGGCCCTGCTCGCCGAGGCGGAGCTGGCCGAGAAGCTCCGTGTCGAGCCGACTCCGGACTCCGGCACGCCACCCCTGCAGCCATCTCAGCCGTCTCCCTCGATCCAATAATCCAGGGCCACGGCGATCCCCTTCCGATACGGCAGCGACAGCCCGATGACCGCCACCGCCGCCAGGCAGACAAGGACCTGACCGATCCAGACCACCCGCGGGTGGATGAGGAACATGGCGACCACGAGCACCCCCGAGAGCCCGGCCGTGCTCATGTACATGAAGAACCAGGTGTCCCCCAGCCGGCGCTCGAAGTCGAGGCCGCACACGGGACAGACCTCGAACAGCCGGTTCCAGCCGGCGAAGAGCCGCCCCTCGCCGCACCGCGGGCAGTGCAGGCGGAGGCCGCGGGAGAGGGCCTGGAGAAGGGTGAGGCCGCGAGGTTTCATGGTCTGGATGTTAGTTCTATCCTGTCGGGGTGGTGAGGACCCGACGACTCCTGGCTGCAATTTGCCCACTTACGGTATAAACTCCCTGAACCCATGTGGTCCGATCATCTCTCCGAGGATCAACGACAACGGCTCGCCGCGCGATTGCGGGCGATCCTCCCCGCCCCCTCGCCGCACGCCCGCGGGGCGCAGACCCCTCTTCGCTCCGGCGGCAAAACCGAGCCCTCTCCCCTGCAGGTGGCGGAGGAACTGCGCGCGCTGCCGGGGTTCATCTGGCTGGACGGCGGCGAGGAGGGGCACCGGCTCTATGCCCAGCCGCGGGCCGTGCTCTCCTTCCGCACCGGGTGGGCGGCCGTCTCCGGACCGGGCGGCCGGGCCAAGTTCCCGGTCGGCAGCTTCGATCTGCTGGAGGCGATCTTCGCGGCGTGGGGGGGCGCGGGAAACGGGGCGACGCTGGTAGGCTATCTCGGCTATGAGCTGGGCGGCGATCTCGAGCCCCTTCCGCCGCCGCCGCCGGACGACCTCGAGCGCATCCCCACCCTCTTTCTGGGACTCTACGATGCGGCCCTGCGCTGGGATGGGCAGGGCTGGACCTTGGAATCGACGGACGCCTGGCGCGCGGCCGGGGCCCCGGACCCGGTGGCCGAGGCCGAGCGCCGGCTCGATGCGGCTCGCCGGCGGCCCGCCTCCGAGGTGCCGGAGGGCGCGCTGACGTCGGGCGCCGTGGTGAGCCGTCCCAGCCGCGGCGGCTTCCAGGCGGCGGTGTCCCGTGTCGTGGAGCGCATCGCCAGCGGCGAGATCTACCAGATGAACCTCTGCCGACGGCTGGAGGCCCGGGTGCTGGCGCGCCATCTCTGGCCGTTCTACCTGCGGCTGCGGGCGGTGAGCCCGGCCGAGCGCGGCGCCTTCCTGGACCTGGGGCGCAGCCGGGCCGTGCTCTCCATCTCCCCGGAGCGGTTCCTCACGGTTCAGGGCCGCGACGTGGAGACCCGGCCCATCAAGGGCACCCGCCCCCGCGGCGCCGACCCCCGCCAGGACCAGGCTCTCGCCCGCGAGCTGCTGGAGAGCGAGAAGGACCGCGCGGAGCTGACCATGATCGTGGACGTGGCGCGCAACGACCTGGGGCGGGTCTGCGAGACCGGCAGCGTGCAGCTGGCAGGCCACGCCGAGCTGATGACCCTGCCCACGGTGCACCACACGGTCTCCACGGTGCGAGGCCGCCTGCGCCCGGACGTCGGAGTCCCGGAGCTGCTGCGGGCCACCTTCCCGCCGGCGTCCATCACGGGCGCGCCCAAGATCCGCGCCATGTCGATCATCGCCACGGAGGAGGAGCGGCGGCGCGGCCCCGCCATGGGGGCCCTGGGCTGGATTTCCCTGGGCGGCGACCTCGACCTCGCCGTGGCCATCCGCACCGCGGCCGCGATGAACGGGGTCGCCGTCTATCACGCCGGCTGCGGCATCGTGGCCGACTCGGACCCGGAGCTGGAGCTCGCCGAGAGCGACGCCAAGGCCCGGGCCTTCCTCACCGCCCTGGGGACGGGCGAGACCTCTTGAGCCTCTCCTGGTGGAACGGGCGGACCGTCCCGGCCGGGGAGGTCCACATCTCCCCCGACGACTCCGGCTTCCTCTTCGGCGACGGCCTGTTCGAGACGCTACGAGTGGACGACGGCCGGGCCCGGGACGTCGAGGCCCATCTCGATCGCCTGCTGGCCGGCCTCCGCCGCGTGGAAATCGAGCTGCCCGAAGACCGGCGCGCTCTGGAGGCGGCCGTGGCGGAGGTCGCCGCCGCCGCGCCCCGGCCCGTGGCGCGGCTGCGCATCACCGTCACCCGCGGCGCGCGGCTCGTCACTACGGCCTCCTACGAGCCGCCGGAAGAGAACCTGTACCGCCAGGGCGTCTTCGTGCGGCTCCTCCCTGCCTACCGCATCGACTCGGGCGGTCCCCTCGCCGGACTCAAGAGCCTCTGCTATCAGGGGAACCGGCTCGCTTTGCGCCAGGCGGAGTCCCGTGGAGACTGGGAGGCCCTGCTGCTCAACGAGCACGGCCGGCTGGTGGAGGGATCGCGCTGCAATCTCGCCGTAGTCCTCGCGGACCGGGTCTTCACGCCCCCGGCGAGCGATGGCTGCCTGCCCGGCACCGTGCGCCGCCGGCTGCTGGAGACCGGGGCGATCGAGGAGCGGCCCCTCTCTCCCGGCGATCTCGCCGCGGCCGGCGAGGTGCTGTTGATGAACAGCCTGATCGGCGTGCTGCCCGTGTCGCGGATCGACGGGCAGGAGATCCCGGTCGGCCCTACGGCGGAGCGGCTGCGGAGAGCGTGGGCAGCTCGCCTCCCACCACCCGCTTGACCACCGCGCCCGGCGGAAAGCGGGTGCTCGCCTCCGCCTCGTTGACGATGGCGAGAGTCTGGAGGTCCACGGTCGAGGGGTGGCGTTGCGCGAAATCCCGCAGCGTCATCTCGCCCGGCAGGCTCACCACGGCGATCCTCTTGGGCTGCACCTCCAGCGCGCGGCGGTCCCGCACCGGGCCGAAGGTCGCGATCGTGCCGGAGAGGACCTCCTCGTAGCGCTGCCAGCTCTGCGTCCCGGTGAAGCCGAGGATCTGGTAGACCTTGCCGTTGTGCTCCACGAAAGAGGCGATCCCCTGATAATCGACCGATGACCCCTGGATGCCGAAGACCCGTGAGACCGCCGTCAGGCCGTTCGGGCTCACCTGGACCTCCTGGCCGGACTGGACGCCTTGCTGCGCGAAGAACCGCTGCGCCGCCGCCTGTGGCGAGCTCTGATCGGAGAGGCTCACCATCACGGCAGCGTCCTGGTTGGGGCTGATGGCACCCACGGCGGAGCGCTCGTTGCTGGTCTTCCAGCCGTCGGGGAAACGGATCTGGAACCCCAGCTCCGGCTGCACGAACGTGCTCCCCACGAAGTACCCGTCGCGCGGGTTCTGGCCGAAGACGACGTTGTCGAGCGTGCGCACGTACTCGTCGCGGTTCACGGTCCGGCCCGAGAAGTCGCCGCCGAGCCTGGCGACCTCGCCGCTGATGGTGCGGATGCGCTCCTCCTCCGTGGGATGGGTCGAAAGCCAGCCGGGGATCCGCCCGGACCCTTGCGCCGCGCTCACCCGGCGCAGCACCTCGAAGACCCGCGGCATCTCGCGCGGATCGTAGCCCTGCTGAAACATGTAACGCAGCCCGAGCTGGTCGGCCTGGCGCTCGTCGTCGCGGCTGTATTTCAGGAACAGGACCTGGAGACCCTGCGCGGCCAGGTTGCTCAAGTCGGCCACCGCGGGGCTGAGGATCGCGCCGGCGAGGAGCCCGATCTGCGCCAGCTCCTGCTTGCTCATCTGCGTCACGCTGTGACGGGCCGTGACGTGGCCGATCTCGTGGCCGATGACGCCCGCCAGCTCGGCCTCGGAGGTCAGATGGGTCATCAGGCCGCGCGTCACGTAGACGTGGCCGCCGGGGATGGCGAACGCGTTCACCACCGGATCGTCGATCACCCGGAACGTCCAGGCCAGATTGGGTCGCTCGGACGCCGCGGCGAGCTTCTGCCCGATCCGGTTGACGTACTCCTGGAGCTTCGGATCGGGATAGAGCCCGAGCTGCTGCCGGACCTGCTGGTCGTTGTCGAGCCCCATCTGGATCTCCTGCTGCTCGGAGATCAGGGCGAGCTGGGGCCTGCCGGTGGCCGGGTTCGTCGAGCAACCCCCGACGGCGAGGAGAGCGATCGCCAGACCCGCAGCCGCGGTACGTTTCCAAAGCTGTCTCAGGCGGTCCATCGATCACCTCCCTGCGAAGAGCCGTTTTGCAAGACGGATGCCCCGCGGCGCAACCCTTGCATTCCCGGCCAAGGCCATGAAGATCACCGTCCTGACCGGCCTCGAAAAAGCCGATCCCAAAGCCTATGACGCCGTGGCGGACCAGGTGGCCGCGGCGCTGAATGAGAAGGGGCACACGGCCTCCGTGCTCGGAGTGTACGACGACCTCCGCAAGCTGATCTCGGACCTCACCCGGCAGAAGCCGGACCTGGTGTTCAACCTCCTGGAGAGCTTCGGCAAGAGCAACTCGGGCGACATCGGGGTGGCCGGAGTGCTGGACCTCCTCGGCCTGCACTACACGGGAGGCGGCCCCGGCGAGCTGTACCTGCGGCAGGACAAGGGGCTGGCGAAAAAAGTCCTCGCTTTCGAGAACCTCCTCTATCCCCACTTCGCCGTGTTCTCCCAGAATTCGGACTTCGAAACCGCCGGCAACCTCCGGCTGCCGCTCTTCGTCAAGCCGCTGACGGCGGACGCGTCGATCGGCATCGACGGCGACTCCCTGGTGCGGGATACGACCTCGCTGATGAAGCGGGTCATCACCATTCACGAAAAGATCAAGGACAGCGCCCTGGTCGAGGAGTACATCGAGGGCCGGGAGCTCTACGTCGGCGTGCTGGGCAACCGGGAGCCGGTCCCCCTGCCGCCGGTCGAGGTGGACTTCACCGGTTTTCCCGAGGGCGAGCCGAAGATCCTCGGCACCAAGGCCAAGTGGAAGAAGAACAGTGCCGAATACAAGGGGACGAAATCCGTGCTGGCCGACCTCCCGGACGAGCTGCGCGCGAAGCTCCAGAAGACCGCCGTGGACGCCTACCGCGCCGTGCGCGTGCGCGACTACGGCCGGGTCGACCTCCGCCTCACCGAAGCGGGCGAGATCTACGTCCTGGAGGTCAACGCGAGCTGCTACCTGGAAAAGGACAGCGAGTTCTCGATGGCGGCCCAAGCGGCCGGCATCGAGTTCCCGGACCTGGTGGAGCGGATCGCCGAGCTGGCGGTGGAACGGTATGGGTGAGCTTCGCGCTCAGAACGCTACCTCAATGCGGAGCAGGCAGACCAGGGCGTTTGCCACCCGCGGGTCGGTGTTCGGATTGAAGACATACTGCAGGTCGGGTTGGATATTGAGCCAGGAGTTGATACGGGAACGGTAGGCCAGCTCGAGCGTCAATTCGGATCGGTCGACGCGTTGCCCCGTTTGCCGCCGCTGTTCGATGAACGGGCTGCCGTTATGGGCCGCAGCCATGCCGAATCCGATTTCGTCCTGCTTGCGGCCCGGGATCCAGCCGGCGAGGTCGACCCCGCCACCGGTGTAGAAGCCGAAACGGTTCACGCGAGAGTCGCCGAGGCCGATTTGGCCGAACACTCGCAGCCGGCGTCCGAGCTCGTTCTCGTACACGATCGCATCGCCGATCACGTACGCGCCTGAGCTTCCCTGGTGGGTCAGAGGCGTGCCGTTTCCTCGCGTTCGGACGAGGTCGTCGAAGCTCGCCGTGTAGTGCCACATGCCGACCGCCAGCTTGGCCTCATAAGGAGGCAATTGCGCTTCTCTGCCGAGGAGAAACCGGTGTGGCCGCTGCGGCCTCTCTGGCGGGGTTGGGCGGTAGAGGAAAGCCGCCTCGCTGACGATGAACAGGCCGTCTGCCTTCGCGAAGACGTCCCGCCCGGTCGGGCGCTCGACAGGCACGCCGTCGAGCACGGCACCGCGGAGCACGACACCCGCGAGGGGCTTGACCTCGAAACGGGCACCGACCGCCGTATGCGGGAAGACGGACGGGCCGCCCTTACCGCTCTGCGAGAGCTCCGGGCCCATACCGAAGGACGCGTTGAGGAAGAGGTCCGCGGCGTGGAGGTGGTAGAACTCGCTGTTCACATCGTAGAGCCCGACCAGGGCCGAAAACCTGTTACTGAAAAGGTTCTGTTGAATCCACGCCTCTTCGAGCGTCCATTCCTGCGCAGCTTCAATGCTGCTCACGCCCTGGGCATCGCCGGCAAAGCGGCTGGGTCGGCCCCCATGGATCGCGAGGCCATCGAGAAAAACCGTCGCCCCGCGCCAGTTGGCGAGACGTTCCATGTCGAGCGTGAGCAGCAGGTTCAGGTTGCCGAGGTATGTCGCGCCGCGTCGCGCACCACCCGACAGGTCTGCGAAGCCTTCGGCGTCGTAGATGAGAGCGGGGCGGAAGCCATGCTCCACGAGCGTCTGGTAGGCCGGTTGCACCGCGCTCGTGGGGCGGCCGGCTCCCTGGCCTCGGGCGCCGGCCGCGCCCGACAGCAACGCGGCAACGCCCAGCGAGGCTGCGACGACCTGGCGCTTCAAGAGGAGCGTCTCCACCGCGGAGCGAGACGGAGGTGAGAGGCGGGCTTCATCTCAGCCGATATCTTCCCTATGAGCTTCGTTCCACCCCATTTGCTTTCATGCTACTTCCCTTCGGGAGTGCTCTTCAAGCCCTCTCCTGAAGGCCTCTGGGAGTTGGAGCGACATCGCGCAATTATTTTAGTCGTTGACAAACTTAGAGTTCGTCCTATAATCAAGAATCTGTTGTTGTCAGCAGTAGCACAACAAGGCAGAGAGGAGAAATCGCTATGAATCCGCAGCACCGTTTCCGCGGCTTGATGATGTTGCTCACGGCCCTTGCGGCGTTCGCGTTCACCGCGGCGCTCTCTTCCGCTCCCGGCACCAGCCGTCCTGCCGAGGCGTCGGCGGATACGAAGGTCGGGGGCCTGCTCCGCAGTTCGGCAAAGGCCTCTTCGTCTTCGTCGTACACGCTCTTCGAGAGCGGACAGGTGCGACCGCTCGCCATGTCTCCGGACAAGCAGCACCTGTTCGCCGTCAACACGCCTGACAACCGCCTCGAGATCTTCCGCATCCGAGACCATGGGCTCATCCACACCGCCTCCATCCCGGTGGGCCTCGAGCCCGTCGCCGTCGCGGCCAGGACCAACCACGAGGTCTGGGTGGTCAACCACCTCTCGGACAGCGTGAGCGTCGTCGAGCTCGACGAGGACGGCGACGACCTGACCGGGCAAGTCGAGCGCACGCTCCTCGTGGGCGACGAGCCGCGCGACATCGTCTTCGCCGGACCGGGGCGCAAGCGGGCGTTCATCACCACCGCGCACCGGGGCCAGAACATCCCGTTCGATCCCCAGCTCACGGCCCCGGGCGTGGGGCGCGCGGATGTCTGGGTGTTCGACGCGGACGAGCTCGGCAGCGCCCTGGGCGGTACGCCGCTCGCCATCGTCACCCTCTTCACGGACACTCCACGCGCTCTCGCGGTGACGCCCGATGGCACCCGCGTCTACGCCGCCGGCTTCCACACCGGCAACCGGACCACCATCATCCACGAGAGCTCGATCCCGAACGGCTTCGGTCCGGACGGCGTCGCGGGACCTGCCACCAACGCCGAAGGCCGCCCTGCGCCCGAGGTCGGGGCCATCGTCAAGTGGAACGGCACTCACTGGGTCGACTCGCTCGTCCGCTCTCGCGACCCGTTCGTGAAGCTCTCGTTGCCCGACAAGGACGTGTTCGTGCTCGACGCCATGACCAACCCACCGCGCCAGCTCCCGGGAGCAGCCGGCTTCTTCCAGGGCGTCGGCACCATCCTGTACACGATGGCCGTCAATCCCGTGAATGGCAAGGTTTACGTCGCCAACACCGAGGCGAACAACGCCGACCGATTCGAGGGCCCGGGGACCTTCGCCGGACACAGCCTGCGCGGCCATCTGCACGAGAGCCGCATCGCCGTGCTCTCCCCCGGGGGCGGCGTGGCGGCGAGGCACCTCAACAAGCACATCGACTACGGCACCTGCTGCGCGCCGATCCCGAACGCCGAGAACGCCCGGTCCCTCGCCTTGCCCTTGGGGCTGGCGGTGACCGGCAACGGCGCGACCCTCTACGTCGCGGCCCTGGGGTCCGGCAAGGTGGGGGTCTTCTCCACCGTGCAGCTCGAGACCGACACGTTCGTGCCGAGCACGGCGAGCCAGATCCCCGTGAGCGGCGGCGGCCCCACCGGCCTCGTCCTCGACGAGGATCGAGGGCAGCTTTACGTGATGACACGTTTTGACAACGGGATCTCGATCCTTGACACGAGGACGCGAGCGGAGGCGGCGCACCTCCAGATGCACAACCCGGAGCCGCCGAGCATCGTGACCGGCCGCCGGTTCCTCTATGACACCAAGCTCTCGTCGAGCCACGGCGACTCCTCCTGCGCGAGTTGCCACGTCTTCGGCGATTTCGACAGCCTGGCGTGGGATCTCGGCAATCCGGACGAGAAGGTGATCGACAACCCCGGCCCCTTCAACAGCGAGCTCATCAACCTGCTCACAGGGCAGCCCATGGAGCCCATCTTCCATCCGATGAAGGGCCCGATGACGACGCAGAGCCTGCGCGGCATGGCCAATCACGGCCCGATGCACTGGCGCGGTGACCGCACCGGCGGCAACGACGCGCCGAGCGCCCAGCCGGACAACGGGACCTTCGACGAGCGCGCGGCGTTCGCCAAGTTCAACCCGGCGTTCATGGATCTGCTCGGCCGCGACAGGCCCCTCTCGCAAGAAGAGATGAATGCGTTCACCGACTTCATCCTCCGGGTCAGCTATCCGCCGAACCCCAACCGGCCGCTCAACAACGTGCTCACCGCGGATCAGGAGGCCGGACGCCGGCTCTTCGACACCCTCAACTGCGGTATCCCGTCGGCTCCGGATTTCAACGGCGCTATCCTCACGTGCAGCAGTTGCCACACGATCGACCCGAACGCCAACCCCGGCACCGCGGCGCCCGGTCTTTTCGGCTCGAACGGCCGCTCGAGCTTCGACTTCGTCCCACAGCTCTTCAAGACTCCCCATCTGCGTAACCTCTATCAGAAGGTCGGGAAGTTCGGGAATCCCGAGAACCCCGGGTTCCTTGGAGGTGACAACGGCTTCAAGGGAGATCAGGTTCGCGGCTTCGGGTTCCTCCACGACGGGAGCATCGATACGGTGTTCCGCTTCGTGCATGCGCTCAGCTTCTCGGAGCTCTCAAACGGGGCCGGCAACAACAGCATCCCGGAGGGGCCGGAGGGGGAGGTCCAACGGCGGCAGCTCGAGGCGTTCATCCTGGCCTTCCCCACTAATCTGGCACCCGTCGTGGGCCAGCAGATCACACTCACGGCCGCGAGCTCCGCGGCGGTGGGCTCCCGCATCAATCTCCTGCGCCAGCGCGCGGACGCCGGGGAGTGCGATCTCGTCGCCAAGACCTGGATCGACGACGACGAGGCCGGCTTCCTGTACGTGGGATCGGGATTGTTCAGGAGAGATCGGCGCGGGCAGCCGCCCATCACCGACGCGGCGCTGCGGTCTCTGGCCAAGGACTCCGGCCGCCCCGTGACGTACACCTGCGTGCCGCCCGGCTCCGGAGAGCGCATCGGCGTGGACCGCGATGGGGACGGCGCCTGGGACGGCGACGAGCGACGCGCTCATACCGATCCGGCGGATCCGGACAGCAGGCCTTGATCCAGCAGGCCCGGCTTCCCTGGGGCGGTTGTTCCAGATGCTCATTAATAAGGGCGCCGCCCTTCCAACTCCAGGGACACGAGACGGGCCAGCAGGGTGGCTGGGAACAACTGGCCGATGACGGCTTCCAAGGTGGCGAGGCTGCGGGCGACCGGGTGCAGCGGCACGATGTCCCCATACCCGGTGGTGGTGAGCGTCACGAAGCTGAAGTAAAGCAGGCGCCCGCGGTAGAAGACCGCATCGGCGTTCAGGCCGGCCGGCACGTTGGCGAAGGCTGCCGGCACCAGCACGTTCAGCAGCCCATAGAAGTGTGCGAACAGGAGCCCGAGGACGAGGTAGAGCGCGATGGCGCCCTGGACGCGGTGCCACGTCACGCGCCCGGGCCCGAACGCCGCGCGGCCGATGACCCCGCCCAGCGCCGCCAAGGCCACGACCGCCGAGCCCCGCGCCAGGACGGCGCTCAGGGCCGTCGGTCGGTCGATGATCGCCGTGGCCAAGCCCACCGTCGTGGCGGCCAGGATCACCGCCACCGCGGTACGGCGGCCGGAGACCACCAGCACGGAGAGGACGCCCAGCAGCGCCCAGACCACGCTGGCGGCGAGCTGCCCGATCACGCCCAGCCCGACGAGCGGGGTCACCACGAAGATCAGCAGCAACAGGCAGGCGAGCAGCGCCGTGAGGCTCGGCTCGCGCACGCGCTCCTGCCAGGGCACGGGGCTGTCGACGGCGGGGGGCATGGCATCAAGTATCCGCCGCGGGCTCCGTCGCGGCAAGGCGTCGCTGGCGCGCGGCCTCCGCGGCCAACCAAGCTGGGCGCTGAGAGAACCTAGGGCTGGGGCGTCTCTCCCAGAATCGTCGCCACCACCGCCGAAAAGTCCAAATCGGCCGCCCCGCTTTCTACGGCCGAGTCCAGCCAGGCTCGCGCTGCGGCGGCGACCTCGAGGTCGCGGTCGGCCGCCGCCGCCGCCTCGGCCACCAGGCGGAGGTCCTTGGCCGCGTGGCGCAGCTTGAAGCTGGGCGGATAGTGACCCGACTCGATATTGGCCCGCTTGGCCCGTACCACCGGGGCCAACTGCGAGCCCGCGAGCATGTCGAGCAGCGGCGCCCGGCCAAGGTCCAGCGCCTCACCCAGCGCCAGCGCCTCGCCGAGGGCGACGATGGACGTCCCCAGCACCAGATTGGCGACCAGTTTCATCGCGGCGCCGGCTCCCGGGCCGCCGACGTGGCTCACGGAACCGAGCGACTCGAGGATCGGCCGCACCCGCTCGAGGTCTTCATCCCGGGCGCCGACGAAGACCTCGAGGCGGCCTTCGGTGGCCTGGGGGACGCTGCCCCTGACGGGTGCGTCGACGACCGCGATGCCCTCCGGGAGCCGGGCGGCGATCGACCGGACGGTGTCCGGGCCGACGGTCGACATGTCGACGTACACCTGGCCAGGGCCAAGCGCCTTCGCCAAGCCGTTCTCGCCCAGCACCACCTCCCGCAGCGCCTCGGGGGTCGCCAGCATCGTGATCACAAACTCAGCCCCCGCGCCCGCCTCCGCCGGCGATCCCGCCACGACGGCGCCTCCGGCCGCCAGCGGCTCGGCGCGGTCGGGCGTACGGTTCCATACCGTCAGCTCGTGGCCGGCCAGGAGCAGGCGCCTGGCCATGGGTGCGCCCATCTGACCCAGCCCGAGGAACGCGATCTTTGCCATGGCCTTCTACCTCCTACATGGGGATACGCAATGGAACCAATCGCCGCAGTGTTGACTACTGAATCTCCGTTAAATACTATATCCCGTTGTCATCGTCTGCCTGCCCTGGGGGATCGGAGGGGACACCGATGAGGAGGACCGCGCTCGTGTTCCTGCTCGCCGGCAGCCTGGCAGGCTGCGCCACCTACCGCGCGCAGCCGCTCCCCACGCGGTCGACTCTGCCGAACCGCATCCCGGACCTCTCGATCGACCCGCGGCAGATGCCGCTGCCCGAGCTCGCCGCCCACAGGTTCGACTCCGCGGACGGGCTGGACATCACCGAAGTCGCCATGCTGGCGGTGGTCAATAACCCGGACTTGAAGACCGCCCGCGCCGCCGCGGGCATCGCGCACGCGCAGGCTTTTGCCGCCGGTCTGCTGCCCGATCCGCAACTGAGCCTCGGCGTGGACGTTCCGGACGCCGGCCAGGTGGGCACCGTCACCGCGTACCACCTCGGCCTCAGCTACGACGTCATCGCCCTCCTCACCCAGGCGCCGCGCCGCGCCGCCGCGCAACGGGAGGCCGCGAAGACGGATCTCAACCTGCTCTGGCTGGAGTGGCAGGTGGTCTCGCAGGCCCGGCAACTGTTCGTCCGCCTGACTCAGGAAGAGCAGCTCATGGCAGTGCTCGAGCAGAACCGCGCTCTCTTCGCCGACCGCTACCGTCGCACTGAGACGGCGCTCGACCGCGGCCTCATGACCCTCGACGCCGTGACCCCGCATCTGACCGCGCTACAGGACGTCAGCCGCCAGATCAACGATCTCGAACGGCTGGTGAGCCAGAACCGCCACGATCTGAACGCGCTGCTGGGACTGGCGCCGAACATCGCGGTGCCCCTGGTGGGAACGGCGGAGCTGCCCGAGCTCGACGAGGCCAGCATCGAGAAGCTGCTGCCGGACCTGCCGCGGCGCCGGCCGGATCTCGTCGCCCTGCAGCTCGGCTACACGGCCGAGGAGATGCGTTACCGGGCGGCCATCCTGGCGCAATTCCCCTCGCTCGGCATCGGCTTCACCCGCGCCGCCGATACCGGCAACATCCGCACCACCGGCCTGGGCATCACCCTGACCTTGCCCATCTTCAGCGGCAACCGCGGGCCGGTCGCCGTCGAGCGTGCCACCCGGGAGTTTCTCTATGCCGAGTACCAGCAGCGCCTGAATGCCGCCGACAGCGACATCCATCGCATCCTGGCCGAGCAACGCATCAACCGGCGGCAACTCCTCGACGTCGACCAGGGACTGGCCGATCTGTCGCGGGCCGCCACCAGGACGGATGCCGCGTTCAAGGCGCACAACATCGACGCCCTGGCGTTCGCCAGCCTGCAGGCGGCGTTGCTGGCCAAGAAGATCGAGCGGATCAACCTGGAGCAGGCGATCCTGGAACAGCGGGTGGCGCTGCAAACCCTGGCTGGAGGCGAGCTGCCTGTCCGGCCCGTCCCCTGAGGAGTCGAAACCTATGACGCGAGCCCGTACCCTGGTGACCTTCCTGCTGACCGCCGCCGGGGGAGGCGCCTGGCTCTGTTGTCTCGGTTGCCACGGAGCGCCGTCCGCGCCCGCCGCGCCGGCGCCGACCGCCCTGGTGAAAACCCAGCCCCTCCAGCAGCGCAACCTGACCGACTCCCTCACCGCATTCGGGGAGGTGACGACCGGCCAGGTGGTGGCGATCAGCTTCCCGCGCGGGGGCCAGGTCTCGCGCCTGCTGGTGGTGCCGGGGCAGCGGGTGAAGCCCGGCACGCCGCTCGCGACCCTGGCGAGCGATCCCAACGCCAAGCTCGCCTACACCCAGGCGGTCAGCGCCGTGGACTTCGCGCGCGGCGAGTTGCGGCGCAACGAAGAGCTGTTCGCGTTGCAACTGGCCACGCAGTCGCAGGTCGACGGCAGCCGCAAGGCGCTCCAGGATGCGGAAGCCAACCTCGCGACGCAGCGCCAGCTCGGCGGCGACGTCGGCCTGGCCACCGTCAAGGCCCCCTTCGACGGCGTGGTCACCGCGGTGGCCGTCGCCCAGGGAGACCGCATCCAGCCGGGCGCCGCCATCCTGCAACTGGGCCATACCGACGTCCTGCGCGTGCGGCTCGGCATCGAGCCGGCAGACTCTCACCTGGTCCGCGCCGGCCTGCCGCTCACCCTCTCGCCGGTGGACGACCCCTCCAAGTCCGCATCGGCTGCCATCGCCGAAAGCCAGGGCCTGGTCGATCCCAAGACACAACTGGTCGATGCGGTAGCCGAGGTGCCGGCAGCCCGCGCGAGCTTCCTGGTGCCGGGCATGCATGTGCGGGCGGTCGTCAAGGTCGGCCAGCACCTCTCCTGGGCGGTGCCGCGCGCGGCGGTATTGACCGATCCCAACGGCGCTTATGTGTTTCAAGTGTCCGCCGGCAAGGCGCATCGCGTCAACGTGACTTCAGGTGCGGAAAGCCAGGGGCTGGTCGCCATCAGCGGCGGCATCGATCCGCACCTGCCGGTCGTCGTGCTCGGCAATTACGAGCTGCAGGAAGGCATGCAGGTGAGGGTAGGCCCATGAGCGAAGGACGCGGCAGCGGCTGGGTGCAAGCGCATCGGCGCTCCATCCTCTTCCTGATGGCGATGCTGGCCGCCGCCGGCATCGTCGCGGCGCTCAACTTGCCGGTCTCTCTGTTCCCGACAGTGGACTTTCCGCGCGCGGTGGTGTCGCTCGACGCCGGCGATCGCCCGGCCGAGCAGATGGAGATGCAGGTCACGCGGCCGGTGGAAAACGCGGTGCGGCGGGTGCCGGGCGTGGTCGACGTGCGCTCCACCACCAGCCGCGGCACCGCCGACGTCTCGATCAATTTCAACTGGGGCCTGGACATGGCGAGCGCGACCCTGCAGGTCAATGCCGCCATCGCGCAGATCATGTCGCAACTGCCGCCGGGCACCCGTGTGCTCACCCGGCGGATGGACCCGACGGTCTTTCCGATCATCGCCTACAGCCTGACCTCGGCCACGACGCCGTTGACCCAGTTGCGCGATCTGGCGGAGTACCAACTGCGTCCGCTGCTTTCCAGCGTCACCGGAGTGTCCCAGGTCCAGGTGCTGGGCGGCGCCGTCGAGGAGTATCGGGTGGTGGTGGACCCGGTCCGCCTGCAGGCCTATTCGCTGGGGCTCGACGATGTGGCCAAGGCGCTTTCCGGCGCCAACGTGGTGACTGCCGTGGGGAGGCTGGAAGATCACTACAAGCTCTACCTCCTGGTCTCCGACACCCGGCTGCAGAGCGTGGATCAGATCCGCCACACCATCCTGACGACCGGCACCAACGGCATCGTGGAGCTGGAGGACGTGGCCAACGTCGAACAGAATATCGAGCCGCAATGGACCCGGGTGACCGCCGACGGCAAGGACGCGGTCCTCTTCTCGGTCTATCAACAGCCGGGCAGCAACAGCGTGCAGATCGCCGCCGACGTGAAGGCGCAGCTCGATGCCTTCCGTTCGCGGCTGCCGCCGGGGGTCACCATCGCCAACTGGTACGACCAGAGCCAACTGGTCACCGCCTCGGCCAGCAGCGTGCGCGACGCGATCCTGATCGGCATCGGCCTGGCGGCGGTGGTGCTCTGGCTCTTCCTGCGCAACCTGAAGATCACACTGATCGCGATCATGGTGGTGCCGACGGTGCTGGCGAGCACCGTGGTACTGCTCTCGGTGCTCGGCATGAGCTTCAACATCATGACGCTCGGTGGCATGGCCGCCGCGGTCGGCCTGATCGTCGACGACGCCATCGTCATGATCGAGCACATCGTGAGGCGGCTGCGCGGCGCCGAGGTGCACGGCAAGGAGCAGGTGATGGACGCGGCGCGCGAATTCATCCGGCCGCTCGCCGGCTCGAGCGCCTCCACCCTGGTGATCTTCGCGCCGCTGGCTTTCCTGAGCGGCGTCACCGGCGCTTTCTTCAAGGCGCTTTCGATCACCATGGCGGCAGGACTGTTCATCTCCTTCCTGATCACCTGGCTGGCGGTGCCGATCCTCGCCGATCGTCTGCTCACCGAGAAGGATGCCAACCAGGAAGAGGGCGGCCGGATCACCACCTGGCTGCATGCGCGCTATGCCGGACTGCTCGGTCTTCTGTTGCGCTATCCGGCGCTGGTGCTCGTCCTGCTCGCGCCGCTTCTGATCGTGGGCTGGATCGCTTTTCGCGCCGCCGGCTCCGGCTTCATGCCGGCGATGGACGAGGGGGGCTTCGTGCTCGACTATCGCAGCGCGCCGGGGACGGCGCTGTCGGAGACCGACCGGCTGCTGCGCCAGGTCGAGAGCATCATCACCGCCGTTCCCGACGTCGACACCTACTCTCGCCGTACCGGCGTCGGGCTGGGCGGCGGGCTGTCGGAGGCCAATCACGGCGACTTCTTCGTCCGCCTGAAGTCCGGGCCGCGCCGCCCTGTCACCGTGGTCATGGAAGACGTCCGCTCCCGCATCGAAGCCCAAGTCCCCGGGCTGAGCGTCGAGATGGCCCAGCTCATGGAGGACCTCATCGGCGACCTGACCGCGGTGCCGCAGCCGGTCGAGATCAAGCTCTTCGCGGACAACCCGGCGCAACTGCCCGCTGTCGCTCAGAGCGTGGCGGATCGGATCGCGAAGATCCCCGGCATCGTCTCGGTCCTCAACGGCATCAACCCGGCGGGAGATGCGCTGATGATCCACGTCGGCCGGGTCAGGACCGCGACGGAAGGCATGGACGCGGATGCCGTCACCAAGGCGCTCAACGACAATCTGAACGGTACCGTCACCACGCAGATCGCTCAGGGGGTCAAGATGGTGGGCGTGCGGGTGTGGATCCCGCCCGCGCTGCGCTCGACGGACAGCGACGTCGACAAGCTGACTCTGCGCGCACCCGACGGGCACCTCTTCCCACTGCGGCGCGTCGCGACACTCGAGCCGGTCGCCGGCCAGCCGGAGATCGACCGCGAAAACCTCCGGCAGATGGTGGCGGTGACCGCACGCATCAGCGGCCGCGACATGGGCTCCACGGTAGGCGACGTCGTGACCGCCCTGGCGCAGCCCGGGGCCGTGCCGAAGGGAGTGACGTACCAGTTGGGCGGGCTCTATCAGCAGCAGCAGATCGCCTTCAAGGGACTGATGATCGTGTTCGCCGCCGCGGCGGTGCTGGTGTTCGTGCTGCTGCTCTTCCTGTACGAGAGCTTCACCCTGGCGCTGTCGATCCTCACCACCGCGTTGCTCGCGGTCAGCGCGGTGTTCATCGGGCTCTGGGTCACCCATATCGATCTCAACATCTCGGCCATCATGGGCATGACCATGATCATCGGCATCGTCACCGAGGTTGCCATCTTCTACTTTTCCGAACAGCAGGAGCTGGCGCCGTCGATGAGCCGGCGAGAATCGCTCATCGCCGCCGGTCAGAACCGCATGCGTCCCATCACGATGACGACGCTGGCCGCCATCCTGACCCTGCTGCCGCTCGCCTTCGCCCTCGGGCAAGGCTCTGAGATGCAGCAACCGCTGGCGATCGCCATCATCTCCGGCTTGATCGTGCAGTTGCCCCTGGTGCTGGGCGTCATGCCGGTGCTGTTCAACCTGACGCAAGGGCGGCGGGCTTCTAGGCCAGGTAGCTCCCCTTCCGTACATGGTTCATCGCCAGAGCCGTCACGAAGGTCGTCAGAGCGATGACGGCTGGCATTTCCCGGTCCTCGGGGTACACCTGCTCCAGAGCGTCGGCCCGCTCGGCGAGGTGGCGCAGCAGCAGGCGGGTGCGCTCGGGGAAGTGGCCGGTCCAGCGGAAGACGTCCGCCGGCAGGTCGCGGCCGAGACGGCGGATGAGCTCGGAGGCAGGACGGCGCGGGGCGTCCGTCGAGAGGTCCTCGGGCCGGCCCCAGTCCTCGAAGATGGAGCGCAGGGCGCCATCGAGCCCGGGAGGAAATTCGCCGGGGTCCAGCTCCGCGCCGCGGTAGTACTGCTCCAGCGTGTAGGGGATCTCGGAGACGGGCTCGTCCAGCTCCTCGTCCGACACCAGCGGCTCGACGTCGCGCAACTCGCCCGTCACGGCGTCGCAATACTCCAGCTTGGCCAGGGCCTCGCTCCAGCCGGCGTACTCGGCGCGCCAGTCGAGGCCGGGAGTCATCCACACGGCGAAGGTCTCGGCCCAGTCCTCGTCCGGATGTTTCTGGGCGTACCAGCCCGGCAGGTGACGGACGAAGAGCCGGCTGAACGGCTCGGGGCTGTATTCCTCCCGGTAGGGCCGGGTGATGGGTCCGAAGGTGCGCACCCAGTCCTCCCGATCGTAGAGGCGGTAGGCGTAATTGACGACGTGCCCCATCTCGTGGCGCAGGTAGCGCAGCAGGTCGCGGCGGCCGTGCCCCTCCACCAGGCCCGTGCGCTCGGCGTGCAGCGCCGCGAGGTCCGGCCGCGCAAGGTAGAAGGGGATCGCGATGGCCACCGTCCCGAAGGGCACTCCCCATTCGGTCGAGAGGTAGAAGCGGGGGCGCACCCGGCGGAGGCCCGCGGTCTCCAACTCGCGCTCGAACTCGGCGATCACCGGCTCGAGCTCCGTGCCCTCGATCCGCAGGCCGAGGTCGCGGATCGGACGGTCTCCCGGGGGCGATTCCTGGAATGTGGGCAGCGACGGGTCCAAGGCGAATCCTCCGCACGGGGATGCCGCAAGATCGGTGCCGTGGTCCTGGAACCCTGGAGCGCTCCCTCTCGTAATAAGTCAGAGAGGAGAAATACCATGAAGAAAATCGCCCTGATCCTTGCCGCCGCCCTGCTGCCGGTGATAGCCGCCGGTGCCGCCGGCGCGGACGAGGTCGTCCGTTCGTTCCGCCAGCAGATCCCGATCGCCAAGGCCCACAAGGTCCATCTCGACTTCCCCGTCGCCGAACTCCACGTCGATCCCGGGGCCGGCGACCAGGTGGGCCTGGACGTGAAAGTGAAATGCCGGGAGAAGACGGGGCGCTGCGCGGACGCGGCGCACGATCTCAAGCTGGTCTACGACAACTCCGGCGACGTCTTCAAGATCGAGATGAAGAGGTTCCCCAAATGGCACGGGTCCAAGAACCTCCAGATCGTGGCGCGGATCACCGTGCCGCGCGATCTGGCGCTCAAGGCCGAGCTCGGGGTGGGCGAGATGAACGTCCACGGCATCGCGGGCGACCTCACCCTCGACCTCGGAGTGGGCCAGGTCAACGTCGACCTGCCCAAGGAGGCCATCGCCTCCGTGGACCTCGACACGGGCGTCGGCGAGGCCAGCCTGATCGCGGCCGGCCGGCGGTACCAGAGCTCCGGGCTGGTGAGCAAGGAGCTGAGCTGGGACAAGGGGACGGGCCGCTCCAAGGTGAAGGTGGACTGTGGCGTGGGCGAGATCGACGTCGTCCTGAAGTAGGCGATCCTCATCGACCGCCGGACGAGGGCGGCGTCCGGAACAGCCAGCGCACCAGCAGCGCGCTGCCGAAGAGGAAGTTGCAGACCCCCATGGAGGCCGAGAGGATCCGCCCGTCGCTCCAGGCGTCGAGGTTCACCACCACCCGCAGCAGGGCGAGAGCCGCCAGGAGCAGGAGAGTGAAGGCCCAGAGGGCGATGGGCAACCGGCGCCGGAGCCCGCCCACCCGCGAGGCTTCGAGGAGGATCACGATCAGGCTGGCGAGACAGACGAAGGAGATGAGGACTTCGATCGTAATCACCATCCCATTGTAGACGCAGGGACCGCGGGGATCGTTCCCGGGGGGTCTGGGCTGGGCCTTGCCGAGCCAGCGATGGCTGCTGTCGAGACAGCGATGGCTGCTGTCGAGCCAGCGACGACTGCTGTCGAGCCAGCGACGACTGCTGCCATGGCAGCGATGACCGCTGCCGAGCCAGCGACGGCTGCTGCCAAGCCAGCGACGACTGCTGCCGAGCCAGCGACGGCTGCTGCCAAGCCAGCGACGACTGCTGCCGAGCCAGCGACGACTGCTGCCATGGCAGCGATGACCGCTGCCAGGCCAGCGATGACTGCTGCCGGGCCAGCGATGGCTCCTGCCGAGGTCGCAGGGACTGGGGAGGAGCTTGCAGACCTCACGGACGGGACCAGAGTCGCCGCCCAGGGTTGCGCCTTGTCAAGTCAGGTCCTGGTGGAAGCTGCTGACTTGGCAGCAAAGTTAGAGCCTATGGGGGGCACGCCGCCCTGCTAGACTGCCAACGCATGTCCGCAGACGCATCCCGTCCTCAGCTCCACGTCGTCCTCGTGGAGCCGGAGATCCACTGGAACACCGGCAACGCCGGCCGCACCTGTCTGGCCGCCGGCGCGCAGCTCCACCTCGTCCGGCCCCTGGGGTTCTTCCTCGGCGAGCGGCAGGTGCGCCGCGCCGGGCTGGACTACTGGCCGCGGGTCAACCCCTTCGTGTGGGACTCCTGGAGCGAATTCGCGGCGCACCTGCCCGCCCTGGGCGAGCCGTTCCTCTTCAGCGCCGAGGCCGAGCGGGAATACTGGAGTGTCGACTACCCGGAGCGGACGGTGCTGATCTTCGGCAAGGAGAGCGTGGGCCTCGCCTCCGAGATCCGCGACCGCCACCGCGACCGCCTGGTGCGCATCCCCATGGCCGACCCGGAGCTGCGCTCGCTCAACCTCTCGACGGCGGTGGCGCTGGGGGTGTATGAAGCGTTGCGGCAGCGGCGGAGGTGACAGACCTTCACTCTTCCGCCCTCCCCCACCCTCCGCCCCCCGGCGTCTCCAGGATCAGCCGGTCCCCCGGCCCGACCTCGCGGCCGTCGAGGGAAGCGAGCTCTTCCACCTCGCCCGTGGCCCGCACCAGGCGCTGGCGTCCGCGCTCGCCGGGGGAGCCTCCCGCCACCCCGTATGGCGCCTCGACCCGGTGCTGGGTGAGAAGGGAGAGGGACATGGGCTCCAGGAAGGTCAGCTCGCGCACCACGCCGTCGCCGCCGTGCCAGCGGCCGGCGCCACCCGAGCCGGGGCGTAGGGCAAAGCGCTCCAGGCGCACGGGGTAGCGGTGCTCCAGGACCTCCGGATCGGTGATCCGCGTGTTCGTCATGTGAATATGGACGCCGCTGGTGCCGTGGAACCCCGGCCCCGCCCCGGAGCCGCCGCAGACCGTCTCGTAGAAGCCGAAGCGTGGATTGCCGAAGAGGAGGTTGTTCATCGTCCCCTGGCCGCAGGCGAGGAGCCTCAGCGCCTTCACCAGCGTGTCCACCACGCGCTGGCTGGTCTCCACGTTGCCGCCCACCACGGCCGGCGCCTCAGCGGGATCGTCGGGGAAGGGCGGGTTCAGCATCCCCGGCGGAATGCGAATGTCCACCGCCCGCAGGATCCCCTCGTTGAGCGGCAGCGGCTCGGCGATGAGCAGTCGCAGGACGTAGAGGATGGCGCTGCGCACCACGGCCGGCGGCGCGTTGAGGTTCCCCGGGTGGACTCCGGCCGTGCCCGCGAAGTCGACGGTGACGATGGGGTCGGCGCCAATGTTTGCGACATCGCCGACGTCGATGCGCACGGCGATGGGCGCGCCGTCGTCCAGCCGCTCCAGGGCCGTGTAGCTGCGGGCCGGGAGGCGGGCCAGGGCGGCGCGCAGGCGCTCCTCGGCCCGCGCCTTGAGGGCGGCCATGTAGTGCAGGACGGTCTCCCGTCCGTGCTCGGCGGCGAGGATCATCAGCGCCTCAGCCCCCCGGTGGTTCGCCGCCACCGCGGCCCGCAGGTCGGCCAGGTTCTCCTCCACAGCCCGGGTGGGGTACGGCGCCTCCAGCAGCAGCCGGCGGGCCGCGTCCCAGCGCGGCTCGCCCCGGCGGACGAGGTGCGTGGGCGCGATCACCACCCCCTCTTCGAGCAGCCGTCGTGCGCCCGGCGGCATGGAGCCGGGACGGATCCCCCCGATCTCCGCGTGATGGGCGCGGCTGGCCACGTAGCCGAGGAGGTCGCCGTCTGCCCCCGCCGCCGAAAACACGGGCGTCACCACCGTCACGTCCGGCAGGTGGGAGCCGCCGAAGGCAGGGTGATTGGTGACGATCACGTCCCCCGGCTCCATGGCGATCGTCTCGCGCAGCCGCCGGACGCAGAGCCCGAGAGCGCCGAGATGGACGGGGATGTGGGGCGCGTTGACCACCAGCTCGCCGGCCGTATCGAGCAGGCCGCACGAGAAGTCGAGCCGCTCCTTGACGTTGGTGGAGACGGCCGTGCGCTGGAGCCGCTCCCCCATCTGCCGCGCGATGGCGGCGAAGCGATGGGTGAACAGCTCGAGCTGCACGGCTTCGGGGCGGGGGGCTGGGGTCGGGATGACAGGCCTCCTGAATCAGGTCCGCAACGAACACAGTGTAGCCGAACGGATCCAGGTGCGGACAACTGTGACGCAGGCTGGACGACGGCGCCGCTGTATCCGACCGTCCATACCGGCTGTGGACGAAGGGATACGGAATAAAATCTTTTCATCCTGTTTTCCCTCCGCCCTACGGATTTTTCCAAGCCTGGCACACGCCTTGCCTTTGTCTCCTGCCGCACGGGCCCAAGCTCAACCGAAAAAACCGCCCTTCAAGGCAAGGAGAAATCAGTCATGAGCACTGTCAATCTTGCGGATCTGACTCGTCTGGCGCAGGTCGACTCGGCGAGCCTGTTTAGTTACCTCGTTCTCGGCGGCCCGAGAACCCTCCTGGAGGTGGTGGCCCAGAGCTCCGGCTTCAACTGGCGATTGACCATCCAGCCCGGAGAGCCCGGGAACGAGCCGGTGGAGTATTTCCCCTACCTCGTCATCGAGACCAAGATCCGTCCCGACTGGCCGAAAAACGCCGGCCTCGGACCCGTCGTCCCCCCGACGACGCTCCACACCTATCTGACGCACTACGGCACCAAGGGGATCGAGGTGATCGGCGCCGGCTCCTCCTCCAAGAAGCTCGATTATCCGAAGGCCGCGACCGCCTGATAGAGCATCCCGAGATGCCGCCCGGCGCTTCGGCGCTGGGCGGCGCTCATGAGCTTCAACCTGGGGACCTCCTGAATGGGTGAGAGTAGAGCTGCACCGTTTTAGAGGAGTTAACTGAGTGCCAGGGCTGGCGTTACCGTGCCACTGCCCAGTTTCAGAACGTATTGACAACCACGAAAGGAGATTTTATGGACGCGTTCATCAACCTTCAGAATGGCTTCTACAACGCCTATTCCCAGGGACTCGGCTTCCCTCCAGGGAGCCCCTTTCAGATACTTCAACCGTCGAGCCCACTCATCCCCGGGCCGAAGGAGGACCAAATCCTCTGGTCTTTCTTAAATAACATACCACCCTTTTCGCTAACCCAAAACCTCATCTTCAGCAACCTCAACAATTTCTTCAACGAATACAGCGCTCTACTTAGCGCCCTGCAAGGAGCGCCAAATACGTTCCAGCAGGATCTCGGGCCCGCTCCTTTTGCCGCATGGCAGGCTTTCCTTCCTACCGTGACCCCAACGCCCACCCCAAGGGAGCTTCCGGAGATATTCTTAGACTGGGCGTCAGTTCACTTTCCGTCGGTTGCTGACATCGGCTCTTCGGATCTCTCCGCGATGGTTCTCGATCCAATCACCTCGGCACAGTTGGAGATGGATGCCTTTACCGGCAAGCAGCCCGACTGGTCCTTGGGTTTTCAAGACCTCAGCAACCTACTTGCAGCCTCGGCCTCCCTTCAGTTTGACTTTAGCAACAACAGCATGAACTCCGACATTTCAAACTCCTGGACGAATGGAACGAACTCCGGTCTCTTCGGGCTATGGAGCAACAGTAACACCACAACTGCGCAGAGCCAATTGTTCGCCGCAAACGAGGTCGTCGTTACCGTCTCCTTCGCCCATGTCCTCACGTTCGCTCCGTCCCCTGGACCTTGGTTCAGCTCAGCGGCCTTGGCCGATGCATTCAACCATCAGAGTGGTCTTCCCTGGAATTCGAGCTCGACGTTAAATTGGCAGAACATGTTCGGGCCGGACGGTTCCATGCAGCGGTTCGCCGCGAATCTCATCGTGGCCTCGTCGATGAACGTTCAAGTCAGCTCCCAGGCGATGTTCAGCACGGCTGACCAGCAAACGATCCAGAGCAACTCGAGCGCCGGCCTGTGGCCGTTCTACATCACCAGTAGCGGCACCAGCAGCGACACGAACCCCAGCTTCAACGAGCAAGGCCAGATGACTCTGGCGATCACCAGCGCACCCGATATTCCCATCGTCCTGGGCGTCAACGTTCTACCCGCCGGTCAGGCCATCTGACACGCATCGGCGGCAGTCGAGTGGCTGGCCAGTTGGCTTCGACGATCTAGTCCAGGTATGAGGTCCTGGGTCGGCGGCTCCGTCGCCGGCCCATCGGCTCAGCGAGAGCCTAGCGTTCTCATGTGCGGTAGAAACGAGAAGATAAAGGAGAAAATACCATGAGCAGGGCAGTACCAATTGGACGGCTTCGACATCGACGACGAAAGCATCGGTGGGGCTTCCGGTTTCATCAGCCAGCCTGACTTCGATGCCGTCATCCAAAACCTTTGTAGCGCCCTCGATTCTGCCAGCGCTGCCGACGGCAAGCCCTATTTTCTGACGATCACCCCGGCAGGCGGAAGCGCACAGGTCGACAAAACCAATATGGGCTGCTTCGATCTCATCAACGCTCAGTGCTATGGGGGCTCCTTACCGAACGATTTCACAGACTTGGGATATCCCTTGAACCAGATTGCCTGGGGCATCAACACCGAGGGGTGCACCCCCATCTGTCCGACTCCGTCGCAGTATCAGGGGCTCGCTGGCATCTTCAACTGGACGATGTCTGCGGATAGTGCCTGCAACTACAAATATACGCAGCAGATCGCCAGCGATGTTGGATACTCTGCAAGGACTTAGCTCGTTGGTGTTTCCTGGGGCGCCAACTCGCTCATAGAACCGCTGAAGCGTCCACCGGGGCAGGAGCAGGAGATAGACCAGGGAGGCGGCGAGGAGGCCCTCGGCATCCTCGCCGCTCTGGGAGGTCCTGCTGGGTCACCTCTACCGCATCGGGGTGACCAGGACCCTGGCTCGTCTCTTGCAGCCACATCGGGCGGCATGGCCCGACGACATTCACCCAAAACTCCGCTCGATGAAACTGGCCACGGCCACCCTCGCCCGCTGCTGGAGCGCTCCTCCTGGACCTCGCTCAACGGCCCGTGGGAGTTCGCCCTCGATCCCAAGGCCCGCTGGCGGCTGCCCAAAGAGGTGGACTGGAACGCCACCATCCTCGTCCCCTTCTCGCCGGAGACCCCGGCCAGCGGCATCGGCGACACGGGCTTCTATAGCCGGGTCTGGTACAGCCGCACGTTCGAGGCGCCGGGCCTGCGGCGGGGCGAGCGCCTGCTCCTCCACTTCGGCGCCGTGGACTGGGCCGCCACGGTGTGGGTCAACGGCTCCCTCGCGGGCTGTCACGAAGGGGGCTACACGCCCTTCACGCTGGACGTCACCGATCTTCTCGTCCCGGGTGTCCAGACCCTCGTGGTGCGGGCGGACGACGATCCGGCGGACCTCTCCAAGCCGCGCGGCAAGCAGGACTGGCAGCTCGAGCCCCATTCCATCTGGTATCCGCGCACCACCGGCATCTGGCAGACGGTGTGGCTGGAGAAGGTTCCCTCCACCTGGATCGGGAGCGTGCGCTGGACCCCCAGCCTGGAGCGCTGGGAGCTGGGCTTCGAGGCCTGGATGGAGGGAGATCCCCGGGAGCGGCTGCGGCTCGGCGTCAAGCTGCGGGCCAATGGCCAGCTCATTGCCGACGACACCTACACCGTGGTGGCCGGCGAGGTCCACCGCCGCATCGCGCTGTCGGACCCCGGCGTCGACGACTTCCGCAACGAGCTGCTGTGGAGCCCGCAGAAGCCCACCCTGATCGAGGCCCAGCTCCAGCTCTGGGCCGACCGCGGCGAGTTGCTGGACGAGGTGAAGAGCTACACGGCGCTGCGCTCCATCGCCGTGCAGGGCAACCGCCTGGTGCTCAACGGCCGCCCCTACTTCCTGCGCTTCGTGCTCGATCAGGGCTACTGGCCCGAGAGCGGCATGACGCCGCCCGACGACGACGCCCTGCGGCGCGACGTGGAGCTCGCCAAGGAGATGGGCTTCAACGGCGTGCGCAAGCACCAGAAGATCGAGGACCCGCGCTACCTCTACTGGGCGGACCGCCTGGGGCTGCTGGTCTGGGAGGAGATGCCGAGCGCCTACCGCTTCAACAAGCGCTCCATCCAGCGCCTGACCCGCGAGTGGATGGAGGCGGTGCGCCGCGACCTCAGCCACCCCTGCATCATCTCCTGGGTCCCCTTCAACGAATCCTGGGGGGTGCCCAACCTGCCGGACAATCTGGCCGAGCGCCACTGGGTGCGCGCGCTCTACCATCTCAACAAGACGCTCGACCCGACGCGGCCGGTGATCGGCAACGACGGCTGGGAGAGCATCGCGACGGACGTCATCGGCATCCATGACTACGACGGGAACCCGGAGCGGATCTCCACCCGTTACCACGCCGAGGACATCCTCCCGCGACTCCTCAAGCAGGAGCGCCCCGGCGGCCGCCTCCTGGTGCTCGAGGAGCACGTGCAAGATGCCCTGCCCGTGATTCTCACCGAATTCGGCGGCATCACCGAATCCAAGGAGAAGGGCGCCTGGGGGTACTCGCGCGCCCAGAGCGAGGAGGACCTCGCCGAGCGTTACCGGGAGCTGCTCACGGTGGTGAATTCACTCCACCTCTTCTCCGGGTTCTGCTACACGCAGTTCGCCGACACCTACCAGGAGGCCAACGGTCTGCTGCGGGCGGACCGCACCCCCAAGTTCCCCCTGGAAGAAATGGCCGCCGCGACGCGCGGGGAGGCCGTGCCGATCCACCCGAGTCAGGCGGCGGCCGGAATCGGCGGCGCCGGCACGCGGCACGACCCCCACGCTCCAGACGATTGAGGCCCACGGATGTACGAGAGGAGCCTCACCAAGCCGGACGGACGCGCGCTCGTCCTCTACTCGCGCCGGCCCATCCCCGAGGGCCTGCAGGCCACCAGCCCGGGCACGGAGCCGCCCGGCACCAAGACCCATCTGCGCTGGCACCCCTTGCGCGGCGAGTGGGTGGCCTACGCCAGCCACCGGCAGAACCGTACCTTCCTACCCCCGCCGGAGTACAACCCTCTGGCTCCCACCACCGACCCCGCCCACCCCACCGAGCTGCCGGCCGGCGACTACGACGTGGCGGTGTTCGAGAACCGCTTCCCCACCTTGACCGAGCGGGCCGAGGTGCCGGCGCCGCCGTCGATCGTCCCCACCCGGCCGGGCAAGGGGGCCTGCGAGGTGGTGGTCTTCACCCAGGATCCGTCGTCCTCGCTCGGGGCGCTGCCGCTCGATCACCTGGAGCTGCTCCTGGAGGTCTGGGCGGACCGCTACCGCAAGCTGGGAGCGCGGGATGACATCGACTACGTCATGCCCTTCGAGAACCGGGGGGTGGAGGTGGGCGTCACGCTCCACCACCCTCATGGCCAGATCTACGCCTACCCCTTCGTGCCGCCGATTCCGGCCCGGGAGCTGGAGCAGCAGCGGGCATGGCTGGCCGGGCATGGGAACGGCCTGCTGGAGGACCTGATCGTCCGCGAGCTCGCGGACGGACGGCGGACCCTCTACACCGGCGATCAGGCGGTGGCCTGGATGCCCGCCTTCGCCCGCTACTCCTACGAGGTGTGGATCGCCCCCCGCCGGCCCGCCCCCTCGGTGGCGGACCTCGACGCGCCCGAGCGCGTCGACTTCGCCCGCGCCTTGAAGACCGTGCTTCTCAAGTACGACGGCCTGTGGAGCAAGCCCTTCCCCTACGTCATGGTCTTCCACCAGGCGCCCACGGACGGCGAGCCGCACCCGGAGGCGCACCTGCACGTCGAGTTCTACCCCGCCTACCGCATGCCCGGGCGCCTCAAGTACCTGGCCGGCAGCGAGCTCGGCGCCGGAGCTTTCACGGCGGACACCCTGCCGGAGGAGAAGGTCCAGGAGCTGCGGGCCGTGGAGGTGAAGCTTGAGTGACGAGACGTCCTTCGCCGGTCTCTTCGGCCGCGCTCCCGAGATCCACACCGACGCTCCGGGGCGGGTGAACCTCATCGGCGAGCACACCGATTACAGCGGCGGCTTCGTGCTGCCCCTCGCCATCCCGCAGCGGACGCGGGTGGAGCTGGCGAAGCGGGAGGAGCCGCGGGTGCGGGCCTGGAGCGCCAATTTCGGCGATTCCGCGGATAGGGAGACGCCGGAGGTCGAAGAGTACCGGCTGGGCGAGGAGGAGCCCGGCCACGGCTGGATCGACTACGTGCAGGGGATCACCGAGGTGCTGCGCCACGCCGGGTACACCCTGGGCGGCTTCGACCTGCGCGTCGAGTCCGACGTGCCGCTGGGCAGCGGGCTCTCCTCCAGCGCGGCGCTGGAAGTGGCCGTGCTGCGCGCCCTGCGCGAGGCGTACCACCTGGACCTCGACGACCTGCGCCTGGCACTCGCCGGCCAGAAGGCGGAGAACGACTTCGTGGGCGCGCCGGTGGGGATCATGGACCAGATGGCGTCGAACCTGGCCGACGAAACCACGGCCCTGTACCTCGACACCCGCAGCCTGCACTACGAGAAGGTGCCGCTGCCGGCGCAGGCCGAGCTGCTGGTGATCAACTCGGGGGTCTCCCACCGCAACGCCACCAGCGAGTACCGCACCCGCCGCCGCGAGTGCGAGGCCGCGGCCGAGCTGCTGAGCGTGCCGCAGCTCCGGGACGTGGGCCTCCAGGACCTCTGGCGCCTGGGCACCCTCCCCGAGCCGCTGGACCGCCGGGCCCGGCACGTCATCACCGAGAACGCCCGCGTCCGCTCCGCCGTGGCGGCCCTGCGCGAGCGCGACCTGCCGCGCCTCGGCAAGCTCCTCGACGCCTCCCACGAATCGCTGCGCAACGACTACGAGGTCTCCATCCCCGAGATCGACCGCCTCGTCGAGCTGGCCAAGGAAGAGCCGGGCGTCTTCGGCGCCCGCCTCACCGGCGGCGGCTTCGGAGGCTCCATCGTCGTCGTCACCCGCCGCGGAGCCGCCCGCGAAGCCGGCGAGCGGATCGCGAAGAGATATGGCGAGGAGATCGGGAAGCAGGCGACAGTGATGGTGCCCGCGTACTCACCCGAGACCATTTTGACTCGACGGACGGAGACTGGCGCGCAGACCCCGAGCTGAGGTATTATGTCCAGGAGGAAAGCGGGGACCATCGGGGGATCAAATGGGCCAGCCACTGAGGAAAGCCGAACCAGAGACTCGCAGCTACCGCGAGAGGATTCGCGAGCTGGTTGAGGCCGATCGCGTCGAAGGAGCCCGGCGGCTGTTGGCCGAAGCTCTGGAGAGGGGAGATCATGGAGAGGATCTCTCCAGATGGGAGAGGGTGTTAGCCAAGACGAAGGGTCGGCGGAACCCTGAGGTGGCGCTCGACTTTGATCGGACTCCAGAGATCACCTGGATCAGGGAGAAGAGCGATCCTTACAAAGGCCAGTGGGTCGCCCTCTTGGGAGACCAGCTTCTCGCCCACTCCGCATCGCTAGACGAGGTGATGGCCGTCCTCGAAGCGAACAAGCCGCCCCGCCGCCCCATGGTTCACTACATCGACTAGACCTATCACTCATGCTCAGACTGGAGCAGGAGGATTTCACCTGCGGTCGTTCTCGGTACCTTGATTTTCTGAAGGAGGCTGCCGAGCCTACGGCTAAAATCTTCGTCAAGATCTCTCTTGAGCATACCGAGTCTGTTTTTTGGGCTCAGATCGACACTGGCTCAGCTTGGTCGGTCCTCGATCCCTTGGTCGCGAAACGACACGGGTATCTGGACCTCGACGGAGAGCGGATTGGGTTGGATACCCGACTCGGACGCAAATCTGGAATTCTGGCTCGTCTCCCGGTCCGATTCCTGGCCGATGATGGCGTACCTTTCGACACAGAAGGTACCTTTTTCATCTGCCCCGACTGGCCCCCAGGCCGCACATTCCTCGGCTATTCGGGCCTCCTCGCCTCCATGCGCTTCGCTCTCGATCCCCAAGCGAACCACTTCTACTTCGGCCCCTGACGGACTCACCATGGTCGATTCACCGCATACTCTCCCCCAGCGATTTCGACTCGGCGGACGGAGACTGGCGCGCAGACCCCGAGCTGAGGTATTATCTCCAGGAGGAAAGGCGGGGGAACGAAATGGGCCAGCCACTCAGGAAAGCCGAACCGGAGACGCAAAGCTACAGCGACAGGATCCGCGAGCTCGTCGAGTCCGACATGGTCGGGGGAGCCCGACTGCTGCTGGCCGAGGCTCTGGAGAAGGGAGACCACGACGAGGATCTCTCCGGCTGGGAGAGTGTGCTGACTGAGACGAAGGGCCGTCCGAACCCTGATGTGGAATGCGATTTTGATCGGACTCCAGAATTCCGCTGGATCACAGAACACTCAGAAGCCTACCGAGGACAGTGGGTCGCTCTTGTAGGCAGTGAGCTGCTGGCGCATTCAGCCTCTCTGCAGGACGTTTTCTCCTCCTTGGAGAGAAACAAGCCGAAGCGCCGCCCAATGCTTCACTACATTGACTGACCACGAAATATGTTCAAGCTGGGAGCTCTCGACTTCTCCTGCGGTCGATCGTTGTTCCGCGATACCTTGAAGGAGGCTCCGGAATCCACGGCCAAGGTCTTCGTGAAGATCCAACTTGAGGGTCGAAGCGAATCCAATATCTATGCTCAGATCGACACCGGAGCCGCTTGGTCAGTCTTGGATCCCCTGGTTGCGAAAAGCTTGGGACTGCTGGATCTGGATGGGCAGAGAACCACGCTCCATACTCGTTTCGGTCGAATTGAAGGGATCTTGGCGAAGCTGCTCGTCACCTTCCTGGCTGATGACGGGATCGCGCTGGAAAAGCACGGCACCTTTTTCATCTCGCCCGACTGGCCCTCCGGCCGCACCTTCCTAGGCTATTCGGGTCTCCTCGCCTCCATGCGCTTCGCCCTTGATCCCCGGACCAACCACTTCTACTTCGGCCCCTGATCCACGGGCCGATCCACGAACATCGCCAGCAGCGCCGCGCCGCCCAGGCCCCAGCTCCACCAGGGATTGCCGGTCAACAGAGCGAGCACGAAGCCGAGGAGGCCCGCGACTTCGCGGAGGGCGAAGGCGACGATCGTGGCCGTGCTCAGAGCGATCAGGAAACGGTCGCGATCACCGTCGAATCCCTCCGCCTCGTAGCGCTTGAGGATCGCTCTCTTGACCGCGGGCGCGGCCACGAGGAGCACCAGGGAGACGGCGAAGAGCGCCAGTGGCCCGGCTTGCGGCTGAGGCTTGGGCGGCAGCGAGCCGGAGAGCCAGAGGACCGTGAGGACGACGTTCACCACCACGACGCTCAGAGCCGTGGTGCCACAGACGATCTGAAGTCGCCGCCGGGAGCGGTCCATCACGGTGTGGCGCGCCCCCGGACCAGGCGGTCCACCTCGGACGCCCGGGGCCAGCGGGTGAGCATCGCGAGCGCGCTGGCGATGCAGAGGACGATGCCGTAGGTCGCGAAACCCGAGGTCACCGCGACCCCGATCCCGAACAGGGCGGCGAATTCCAGGATGGCGAAGCTCAGGAGCGTGCCCCGCTTGTAGGCCGCGAGCACGGCGTCCGCGTTGACCGGCAGAGCGGGCGAGCGCGGGATGACCCGGCGGACGGGGGTGGACCGGAACCGCGAGGAGAGCAGGATCAGCGCCGCGCCCAGGAGGCTCAGGACCAGAGGCACGGCCGCAGGCAGCGCGGGCAGGCCCGGAATCCCCCCGCCCTGACGAGTTACGGCCCAGCACAGGACCGCGAAGAGCACGACCGTCCCCAACTGGAACGAGCAGATGCGGACCGTGGGCCGCAGCCGCAGGGCATAGCCGGGCACGGGGTCGTCCCGCCGCCGGCCGCTGAGGTCGAGGTCCACATCCACGGAAATCACTCTACAGCACGGGCCGAAGCGAGAACCAGATTGTCCGCGCCGTCCACCCGGCCTCCCCATCCCTCCGCCACGAAGGTCGCGCTGTGGCTCTCGAACACCAGGCACGGCCCCGCGAAGGCGTCGCCGGGGCTGAGCGCGGAGCGGTCGAAGAATGGGACCTCCCGCCAGCCGGTGCCCGTCCAGCAGCGGCGAGCCCCGGCAGGCTGAGCGGGCTGGGAATCGGGAGCGGGGGCCGGCGCGGCGGCGTCCCCCGAAGCCCGCGAGGAGGCGACCACGCGAACGGACTCCAGCTCGATCGCCCGTCCCTCGGGGGCGTAGCCGTAGATCTCGCGGTAAGCGGCGCCAAAGGCGGGCTCGACGGCTTCGTCCCCCTCATACTCGACGGCGAGCGACGCCTCCTGGCCGGCGAAGCGGAGGTTGAGGAGGCGGCGCCGGACCTCGATCTCCTCCGGCGCGATCCCCTCGGTCTCCACCGCCGCCGCGGCCTCCCGTCCCAGCTCCGCGAGCCAGCCGGCCAGCCGGCCCCGGACCCTCTCCAGCGGCTCCAGCACCTGCCGCTGGGCGAAGCGCTCCACCACCGCGGCGCCCAGCCCCAGGGCCGAGAGCAGGCCGGCGTCGGCCGGCACCACCACGGAGCCGATCCCCAGCAGCCGGGCCACGGCGCAGGCGTGCTGGGCGCCGGCGCCGCCGAAGGCCACCAAGGCGTGGTCCGCCGGGTCGTAGCCGCGGCGCAGTGAAATGCCACGGATGGCCTCGGCCATGCGCTCGTCGGCGATCTCCAGCAGGCCGGCGAGCACGGCCTCCGGGCCGGGGTCCCGCTCCCCCATCTCCTTCCGCAGGCGGGCCAGCACCGCCGACGCGGCCGCGGGGACCAGGGGGATCTCGAAGCGCTCCGGGTCGAGCCGCCCCAGGATGAGGTTGACGTCGGTCAGGGTGAGAGGACCGCCCGCGCCGTAGCAGGCGGGGCCGGGCCACGCGCCGGCACTCTCAGGCCCCACCTTGAGCTGCGCGCCGTCGAAGGAGCAGATGGAGCCGCCGCCCGCCGCCACGCTCTCGATGGCGAGGGCGGGGGCCACGAGGTGGGCGTCCCCCACGCGGTGCTCGAAGAGGTATTCGAAATCGCCGTCCCAGCGGGCCACGTCGGTGCTCGTGCCGCCCATGTCGAAGGCGATGACGCGGCCAAAGCCGGAGCGCCGCCCCGCCAGCGCCGCCCCCACCACGCCGCCGGCGGGGCCGGAGAGGAGGCCATCCTTGGCGCGGAAGGAGCCCGCCCGCACCAGGCCGCCGGCGCTGGTCATGACGTGCAGCGAACCGGGCCCCAGCGCCTCGGCCACGCCGGCGAGGTAGCGCTCCAGGAGGGGCGAGAGATAGGCGTCCACCACCGCCGTCTCAACCCGCGGCAGGAGCTTGATGAGGGGCGCGAGCCGCGAGGAGAGGGAAACGTGGCGGCAGCCCGCGGCGCGCAGCAGCTCGCCCAGCTCCTCCTCATGGCAGGGGTTGCGATAGGCGTGCAGGAGGGCCACGGCAACGGACTCGATCCCGCCGTCCAAGAGCCGACGGACAGTCTCCCGCAGGGCCTCGGCGTCCAGCGGTAGCAGCACGGAGCCGTCCGCCGTCAGCCGCTCGGGGACCTCCACGACCTCCCGGTAGAGAGGCTCGGGCCGCACGATCTCCAGGGCAAAAAGGTCCGGCCGCTGCTGCGTCCCGATGCGCGGCAGGTCGGCAAAACCGCGGGTGATGAAGAGGGCTGTGGCGGCGCCCTTGCGCTCCAGCAAGGCGTTGGTGCCACGGGTCGTGGCGAGGCGCATGGCGATGGGAGGCAGCTCGGCATCGAGGGGCGTGCCGGTCACCAGCCGGGCCGCCAGCACCGGCGCCTCCTCGGGCGAGCGCAGCTCGCAGGTGACGCCGGCGAGATCGCCCGGCGGCAGCGGCGCGGCGAGGCGTAGCCGGCGCCCGTCCGGCTCCCAATCCAGGACCGCGAGGGGCGCCGCGTCCTCTCCCAGGAGGCGGAAAGCGAAGCCGCGGAAGAACCCGGCGGGGACCGGCCAGCCGGGCTCGATCCGTACTGTGTCCGCGGCGTCCGCGGCCTTCCGCGCCGCGATCCGGCCGCGCACGGCGCTGGTGGACAGCACCTTGGCGCGGTGGAGGCGCCCTGCGGGATCCACGGCCAGGCAGTCGGTGAACGTGCCGCCGGTGTCGGCCCAGATGCGCCAGAGGGCGGTCACTAGTGTTCTCCCGCGATGGAGACAGCGTAGGGGCCTGCGGGGAAAGCAAGGACTTCAAGGACTGCAGGGACTTCAAGGACGAGGAATACTCTGCCTTGGCGGTGTCCTTGATGTCCCTGGTGTCCTTGAAGTCCTTGCTTCAGCTTCCCTCCGCTTTGCCCTTGCTCCCTGCCGCGGCGAGGCGTTCGCCGAGCTGACGCACGCGCTCGTTCTGGCGATTCCGCGCCTCGGCCTTGTGCAGCCAGCGCCGGGCCTCGCCGTGGTTGCCGCCGGCCAGGGCCACCATCCCCAGGGCCGCGTAGACCTCGGCGTCGTCGCGGTTCAGCCGCAACGCCTTCTGATAGAAGCGCCGGGCCTCCTCCAGCCGTCCATGGGCGAGGGAAAAGTCGCCCAGCGCGATGTAGCTGAAGGGATTGCGGCCGTCGGCGCGGGCCGCCAGGGCGAGGAGGTCCCCGGCTTCGGCGTCGTGCCCGCGGGCCCGCAGCAGCGCGGCGAGATTGGTGTACGCGGCGGCCGCTTCGGGGTTCACCTCCAGGGCCTTGCGATAGGCGGCCTCGGCACCGGCCAGGTCGCCCGCGCGACGCAGACCGACGCCCAGGTTGACCCAGGCGCCGCTCAAGTCGGGATCGATCACCACCGCCCGCCGCAGCCAGGAGAGGGCCTCCTCGCCACGGCCGGCGCGGATCATCTCGGCACCGCGGTTCGAGTAGTAGAGAGCGACGGCCCGCAAGTCCGAAAGCGGGCGGATGCGGTGGTACCCGGGCTGGGTCGAGGGGGTGAAGTCGAGGATCTTCACCTTGCCGCCGCCGGTGTCGTAGCCGCCGCTGACGTGCCCCGAGACCACCATCAGGTCGCCATCCTTCTCGAACCTCTCGATGTCGTCCACGTCGAGGTAGAAGGCCGGGACACCCAACTCCCGCGCCATCCCGACGAACAGACTGGTGAAGGCCAGGCAGTTCGCCTTGCGGCTTTCGAAGGCCTCGCGCGCGGTCGCCGTGTGGCCCGGCTCGTATTCGAGCTTGAGGCGGAAGGGATCCACCAGGGCCGCCAGGAGCTGATCGAGCCGCCCCGCGGCTGGCGTCGTGTCCGGCACCTGCTGATGGACCCAGGTCCGCATCTCGTCCGTGATCTCGAACGGCACCACCAGCGAGTGCGGATCGATCCCCCGCGAGCGCAGGGCACGCGCCAGCTCCGGCGAGTCGAGCGGACCGCGGGAGGCGCAGCCCAGCGCCAGCAGGGCCGGGAGCATCGTCAAGAGGAGTGTGGCCGGTCGTTTCACGTGGCGCCTCGGCGCTTCAGGCCGCCCGCGGGGTGGGCGGCCGCCGGAACAGCAGCTTCCTCACCCCGAACCAGATCAGCCACACCACGCACAGGAAAGCCACCACCGGCACGGTGATGGCGAGCACGGCGAGGAGCGCCGAGCCGCCGGCCTCAGCCGTCGCCAGCACGGGGTTGCCCAGCCCGCCGGTGGTGAAGGAGGAGATGTGCCGGGCCGTGGCCGTGATCCCCTGGAACACCGCCGTCGTGCCGCCGCCGGCCAGCACGGCCAGCGTCCACTTGAGGAACGGGCTCATGTCGGTGACCGCCGAGGCCGTCACCAGGATGCCGGCGACGATGGCGGTCGGCGTCGCCACCGTGTCCAGCAGGTTGTCCACCCAGGGGATGTAGTAGCCGGCGATCTCCAGCACGGTCGCGACCGAGAAGGCGATGAGCGCCGGCGTCGAGCCGATCCAGGCGAAGTGCGGACCCAGGGCGAGATGGCCGACCTGCGCCCGCGAGGCCAGGCTCATGATGAGCAGGGGGACGAAGACCCGGAAGCCGCAGGCGGCGGCGAGGCCGAGGCCGATGAGGAGACTCAAGACCGTGTCCATCTCTCCCTCTCCCCTCCTTTCACGTCGGGGACGGCGGGGAGCCGTCTACGAAGATGGTAACGCATAGAGCCGCCGCGGTGTTTCCACCGGTACCCCGTTTCAGAACAGCCCGACCACCCTGCCGTCCTCGCCGACGTCGATCAGGCGGGCCGAGGGCGCCTTGGGCAGGCCGGGCATGGTCAGCATGTCGCCGCAGATCATCACCACGAACTCGGCGCCCGCGGCCAGGCGCACCTCGCGCACGTGGATCGTGTGGCTCGCCGGAGCGCCGCGAAGATGCGGGTCGGTCGAGAAGGAATACTGTGTCTTGGCCACGCAGACGGGATACCGCCCATAGCCTTCCTCCTGCAGCCGGGCGATCTGCTCCCGCACCTTGGGGTCCGCATTGACCGCCGACGCGCGATAGACCTTGCTGGCGATCTTCTCCATCTTCTCCCAGAGCGGATCGTCGTCCTCGTAGACGAACTGGACGCCCGGGGCCCGCTCGCAGAGCTCGACCACGAGCCGCGCCAGGTCCGTGGCGCCCCGGCCGCCCTCGGCCCAATGGTTGGCCACGGCCGCGGGCACGCTCCTCTGTGCCATCCGCGACGCGATCAGCGCCAGCTCCGCGGCGGTGTCGGACGTGAAGCGATTGATCGCCACCACGCAGGGGATGCCGTAGCACTGCTGCACGTTCTCGACGTGGCGCTCCAGGTTGGCGAGACCCCTCTCCAGCGCCGCCAGGTCCTCGCGGCCGAGGTTTTTCAGCTCCACGCCGCCATGGTACTTGAGGGCGCGGACCGTGGCCACGACCACGGCCGCGGCCGGCCGCAGCCCCGCCTTGCGGCACTTGATGTCGACGAACTTCTCGCCCCCCAGATCGGCCCCGAAGCCGGCCTCGGTGACCACGTAGTCGGCGAGCTTCAACGCCGTCCGCGTGGCGATCACCGAGTTGCAGCCGTGGGCGATGTTGGCGAACGGCCCGCCGTGGACGAAGGCCGGGTTGTTCTCCAGCGTCTGCACCAGGTTGGGCTTGATGGCGTCCTTGAGCAGCACGGCCATCGCCCCTTGGGCCTCGAGGTCGCGGGCACGGATCGGCTGGCGGTCGCGGGTGGAAGCCACGACGATGTTGCCCAAGCGCTGCTTGAGGTCGGCCAGCGAGGTGGCGAGGCAGAGGATCGCCATCACCTCCGAGGCGGCCACGATGTCGAAGCCGTCCTGGCGCGGAAAGCCGTTGCCGGCACCGCCGAGGCCGACGACGATGTCGCGCAGCGCCCGGTCGTTCATGTCGGCGACCCGCCGCCACGCGATCCGCCGCACGTCGACGGCGGGCTCGTGGCCCCAGTGGACGTGATTGTCCAGCATCGCCGCCAGCAGGTTGTTGGCGAGGGCGATGGCGCCGAAGTCGCCGGTGAAGTGAAGGTTGATATCCTCCATGGGGACGACCTGCGCGTAGCCGCCGCCGGCGGCGCCCCCCTTCATGCCGAATACCGGCCCGAGCGATGGCTCGCGCAGGCAGATCGCCGCCCTCTTGCCAAGATGGTTCAGGGCGTCCCCGAGACCCACGGTCGTCGTGGTCTTGCCTTCGCCGGCCGGGGTGGGCGTCATCGCCGTCACCAGGATCAGCCTGCCGTCCGGGCGCTCCGCGAGACTGTCGACGTAGCCGAGCGACACCTTGGCCTTGGTGTGGCCATAGGGCTCGAGATGCTCTTCAGGAATTCCCAGCCGGGCGGCAACGGCGGAGATGCGGTCGAGCCTGGCCTGCTGCGCGATTTCGATATCCGACGCCATGTCCTGTTCTCCCCCTCGATAAGATCAGCGGCGGCGAAGATAGCACTGTGGGCCAGAACGCCGAAGCCTGCGGCTCGCCTCGCTTTTCCCTGCTCGGAGCACTCTCATAGAGGAGCGATGAGGGAAATCCATCCGGACCTTCGTTGTTGGGGAATGCGCCGTGCGAAACGATCTGCAACCTCTGGAGCGGAGACGGGACCTGCCGCCTGGAGTCTCTACCTGTGGTCCCACAATGAGTTTTAAAGGAGAACGAAATGCATAAGAACGTCGACGTGGTTCGTGCCTGGCGTGACGAGGAATACCGCAACAGCCTCACCGAGGAGCAGCGAGCCAGCCTGCCAGAGAACCCCGCCGGATTCGCGATGGTGGACGACTCCGCCCTGCGCATCATCACCGGCGGTCTGCGGACCACGGCTGTTTTCTCGGACTGCACCACCTTCGTGGGCTCCTGCGTCAAGCCGGGCCAGCAGTGCCCATAAGCCGTTTCCCCTGATCATCCTGGGCGGGCGGGCCTCGTCAGGTCCGCCCGCCACCTTCGCCCTCTTCGCGAAATGACGACAGCCATGCCCGAGATCTTCGACGCCCCTGAATGGTGCGAGGCCCTGACGCTCGCGGAACGAGCGGCCCTGCCGGACACCGGCCCCGACGACGCCCCTGCCCCGGAACGGAGCGAGCGCGCCGCGCGCAAGGCGAGCCGCTGGCGCAGCGAGGCCGAGCTGCTCGACGACCGGCTGTTCGCCGAGCGCCTCGCCCTGGACAGTCTGACGCCGGAGCGCTTCCTGCGCCTCCTGGCCGAGCCTGCAATGAGCCTGCAACGGCGCGCGGGAGGCCGGCCGCCCTGGCTGCAGCGTCTGGCGCGGACCTTCTCCCAGCCCCTCGTCCCTCTCCCCGCCGAGATTGAGGACGGTCTCGGCGTGTTGGAGCTGCTGCGCCCCCTGATCGCCGATGCCCACGCCCGCGTGCTGGCCGGGCTGCGTCGAATCACCGCCGGAGCTCCAGGGAGCGTCGACGCGGAGCCCGTGGCCGCCGCGCTCCTTTCGACGCTGATCAAGCGGCTCCGCTGGGCGAGCGAACGGGCTCTCGCCCTGGAGCTCCACGCCAGCCGCCTCGAGGGGAAGCTCACGGGCGAGACCCCGGAGGAGCGGTTCCAGAGCTTCGTCGCCAGCCTGCGCCAGCCCGGTCACGTCCTGGAGATCCTCCGGCGCTACCCCGTCCTGGCCCGCGACGCCTGCCGCCACGCCGAGCAGTGGGTCGAGACGAGCCTGGAGATGATGCAGCGCTTGGCGGCGGACCGCGACGAGATCGTCCGCCTGTTCTTCGCCGGGGCCGATCCGGGTCCTATGATCGCCGCCGAGACCGGCCTCAGCGATCGTCACGCCGGCGGACGCGCCGTGGCGGTCCTCGCCTTCGCCTCCGGGTTGCGGATCGTCTACAAGCCCAAGTCCCTGGCCGTCGACCGCCACTTCCAGACGTTGATCGCCTGGCTCGACGAGCGCGGGGCCGAGCCGCCGCTCCGCGTGCTGACGGTCCTGGACCGGGGCGCTTACGGCTGGGTGGAGCACGTCCCCCACCGTCCCTGCGCGACGCCGGACGAGGTGACGCGTTTCCACGAGCGGCAGGGGGTCTGGGTCGCCCTCTTCTACGCCCTGGAGGCCACCGACTTCCATCACGAGAACCTGATCGCCGAGGGCGAGCACCCGGTGCCGATCGACCTCGAGACCCTGTTCCAGCCCGCGCGCAACGCGCAGTCCGCCAGCGGTCCCGGCTACCTGCCCACGGCCCACACGGTGCTGAACAGCGGCCTGCTCCCCCGCCGTTTCGGGGCCACCGCCGCCGAAGCCGGGCTCGACCTGAGCGGCATGGGGGCGGCGGGCGGCCAGAAGCTCACCCTGAAGCGGATCGCCGGCGACGGCACGGACGAGATGCGCTGGGCCCGGCATGAAACGGCATTGGCGGCCGGCCCCCACCTGCCGACCCTGCGCGGCGAGCCGCTCGCGCTGTGGGAGCACGGCGAGCCCGTGCAGCGCGGCTTTGGCGCCATGTACCGGCTGCTCTGCCGCCACCGCGAGGAGCTGCTCGCGCCCGACGGGCCGCTGGCGCCCTTCGCCGGGCTGCCGATACGCGCCCTGCTGCGCGGCACCGGCGTCTACGCCCATCTGCTGCACGTGGCCCATCATCCCGACTATCTGCAGAGCGCCCTCGACCGCGATCGCCTCTACGACCGGCTATGGCTGGACGCGGTGGTGTATCCGCCCTTCCGGCGGGCGTTGCGGGCCGAGCAGCGGGACCTCGCCGCCGGCGACATTCCCCGCTTAGAGACCCTCTCCACCTCCACCGACCTCCTCCACCCCGGGGGCGAGCGGATCGAGGGCTTCTTCGCCGCTCCGGGGCTGGAACTGGTGCGGGCCCGGCTGCGGGCGATGGACGAGGACGACCTCGGCCGGCAGAGCTGGCTGCTCCAGGCCTCGATCGAGGCCACCCGCTCGCTCGACACGCCGCTCGCCTGGCCCGCCCTGAGCCTGCCGGAAGCCGGCCCCGCCGGCCCCGAGCGCTTCCTGGAGCTGGCCCGGCAGATCGGCGACCGGCTGGCGCAACTGGCCATCGAGCAGGGGGAGATCGTGACCTGGTTCCAGCTCGACCTGAGGCCCGACGGCTGGCTCCTGGAGCCCATGCCCGTCGACCTCTACAACGGCCTCTCCGGCCTGGCCCTCTTCCTCGCTCACCTCGCCCGCCTGGCGGGCGAGGAGCGCTACGAGCGGCTCGCCCGGCTCGCCCTGAGCACGGTCCGCCAGCGGCTCGCGGCCGATCCCGAGGCGCTGGTGCACGCCGGCGCCTACAACGGCTGGGGAGGGCTCGTCTATACCCTCACTCACCTGGGACTGTTGTGGAGAGAGCCCGGGTTGCTCGACGCCGCGGAGGAGTTGGCGACGCGCAGGGCGCCCGGCATCGAGAGCGACACGTCGTTCGACCTCATCGCCGGCTCTGCGGGAGCCTTGGCCGCCCTCCTGGCCCTCCATCCGCATCGCCCGTCACCGGCTGTCCTGGACGTCGCGGTGCGCTGCGGCGAGCGCCTCCTCGCCTGCGCCGTCGCCGGCGAGCGCGGTCTCGGCTGGCCGAACGGCGGCGAGCCCCTGCCGCTCACCGGCTTCAGCCACGGCACGGCCGGCATCGCCTGGGTCCTCGCCCGGCTCGCTCACGCCACGGGTGACGAGCGGTTCCGCGCCGCGGCCGGGGACGCCCTGCGGTACGAGCGGAGCTGGTTCAATGCCGGGCGCGACAACTGGCCCGATCTGCGGGCGAGCCACAAGACCCCGGAAGAGGCGCGGGATTTCCTCTACGCCTGGTGCCACGGCGCGCCGGGCATCGGGCTCGGGCGCATCGGCACCCTGCCGTACTTGGACGATTCGGAGATGATTTCCGAGATCCGCGCCGCGGTCCGCGCCACCCTGGCCGATGGCTTCGGCGGCAGCCAATGCCTCTGCCACGGCGACCTCGGCAACCTTGAGCTCGTACGAGAGGCCGGCCGCGTTCTGAAGGACGAAGAGCTGACGGCCGAAGCCGGCCGGCTGGCCGCCCGCATCCTGACGCGGATCGAAAACGGCGGCCTGCGCTGCGGCACCAACCCGAAGACCGAGAGCCTCGGCCTCATGACCGGCCTCGCCGGCATCGGCTACGGGCTGCTCCGCGCCGCCTGGCCGGACCGCGTGCCCTCCGTGCTGCTGCTGGAGACGCCTGGCTGACTAACCCGAACCGCGAATTGCGGGATCAATCTGCTTGCCGGACGACAACCTCGTCGCCCGCCAATCCAGGAGATTTCGCGATGAGCCCGCTTCCCACCCCCACGATCGTCAAACCGGCCGGCGCCGTCCGTGGCGCCAAGCCGGAGAGCAAAACCGCCTATGACAATCTCGCGACCGCCAAGCGCGACCAGGCCTTCCAGCAGGTGCGCTCGCGTCTGGGCTCACCCCAGCAGATCGTCAACGTCAAGATCTCGCCCCAGACGTCGACCGGCTTGACCCGGATCGCCAAAGCCGACGTCCTGCCGAGCACCCCCCTGGCCCTGTCGGCGGACGCCCTCGGAGCCGCCGCTCCCGATGCTACCGACGAGGATCTGGACCGTCTGCCCGACAAGTTCGAGCGGCGCCTCGCCAACGCGTTCACACCGTTCTATTTCGTTTCCGCGGGCGACCCTGACGTGTTCGCCACGTTCAAGGATCAGAGCACCCTCGCCATCGCCACTCTCGGCCAGGCCACGCCGCCGATCAGCCACTACCGGGTGACTCCTCTGGGGATCAAGAACGGGTTCGGATACCTGCAGATCGATTACCTCACGGTGTGGAACCGCGACGAGGGTCTCTCCGTCTCGACGCTCTGCAAGGTCCTCCTGCCCGCCCTCGGCCTCTCCATCGACGGCCTCGGCTCCCACGACTTCGACGAGGAGCGCTCAGCCGTGCTGGTCGGCGCGCCGGCATCAGGCAGCAGCTACTCGAGCGACGCGGCGGCCTACAAGGCCTATGATTTCTATCTGGCGGCACACGAGGGCGTCCTGCCCTTCGATCACAGCGGCTACATTCCGCCCGCCAATCCCGTGCCCGCCGGCCAGCACGTCATCCTCGGTCTCTCCCGCTCCAAGCACAGCACCTATCCCTTCAACCCGGATAAATTCCCCATCTTCCGCCAGGAGATCATCGCCGCCACCTTCGCGGCCATCGACGCCGCGTTCGCCGCGGGAGAGATCGACGACACCACCTACGCGGCCCTGCTCTATGCCGCGACGACGGTCTTCTTCGAATGTGTCGTGGAACGGTTCACGAATCAGGGAGGAGTCTACGCCGGCACGCGGACCAACGTCGGCGAGCTGACGAAGCCGATCAACGGCTGCTCCTGGATCAACGACCCGCGCATCCGCGAGAAGCTCACGCCGACCCTGTGGCGGGTCTGATCCCGCGCGGCTCGCATCGTCGTCCATCCAGCACCTTGAAGGTAGGAAGGACCAATGAAAGGAGAAACTGATATGTCCGTGAGCACCCACCGTCTCTTCTCCCTGCGCCGGCTGACCCTCATGGTGTTGGCCGTCGTCCTGACCTGCCTCGCGCTCACCCCGTCGCTGACGTCCGCCTGTGCCTGTACCAACGGCGCGACCCGGGTCGTCCTGACCTCGATCGCCTGCTGCGGCGACCCCCGACTCCCGAGCCGGCCGGGCGACCGGCAGACCTGCCAGAACTGTCAGTGGGTGACGACGGGGACCGGCTGCTTCCGCGCTTCTCCCTGCGCCTTCTGAAGTGAGACGGCCCGGTTCCCCGGCTACCGTGGGGAGCCGGGCCCCAGCATCCGCCACCGCGTCACCACGTCGTCCCGGATGGTGTACACGCGGTCGCCAGCCACCAGGGCGAACGCGGTCGGCTCCGGAGTGTGAACCGAATAGAGATAGCTGCCGTCGCGATTGTCGTAAACGTCGAACGCCCGGCTGGATCCGCCCTGGAGCGACGGCAGGTCTGCCAGAACATGGATCAACCCGCCGGAAACGCTGACCGTCAGCGCCGCCAGCGGTGAGCCCGGAGCGATCTTTTGCGAGCCACCGGAGGCCGCGACGATCTTCGGCAGTGCCACGGGATCGATCGTCCGCACCAGGAAGCGCGGCTCGCCGTTCAGGGTGTATGAGGCGAGCAGACCGGTGTGCGCCGCGGCGTAGACGAAGCCTCCGGCATCATCGCGACCATCGCGCGCCACGTCGCCGTCGAGCGTCAGCAGGTCCTGCGAGCCGCCCGCGAGCAGCCGGCCGAAGCCGCCCACGAGCTCGCCCTGCGCCGAGTAGCGAGCGAACAGGTCCCGCCCGGCGTCCGCCGCGAAGACCACCAGACCCCCCTCTCCCGCAGACCCCGCAGACCCCGCAGACCCCGCAAAGATAACGCGGTGCGGGTTGCTCGCGAGGTGCCAGGTCTTGCGCAGCCTCCCTCCCGGCTCGAAGCTCGCCACGGTGCCGGCGTCGTGATAGCAGATCCAGACGTTGCCGGCGGCGTCGACGTCGAAGTCCTCCGGGTTGCCGCCCGCCGTGCCAGGAGGGAGATGGTAGGAGACCCCCGGCCGCCCGCTGGGCGAGAACCGCCGCACGCTGGCGTCGGACCAGTCGAGGACCAGCACGTCCCCGGAGCGGTCCTCCTTCAGGCTGACCGGTCTTGCGAGCCGCACCCCCGCGGCAGGGGCGATCACCATCGTCTTGACGAAGGAGCGCTCCTGCCAGCTCCGCGCGTGTTTTTTCTGCGACTGGGGCTGTAAGCGCAACGCCGGCTGCACCTCGCGCCGGCCATCGCCGAAATGGCCCACCGCGACGCCGGCCACGATCAGCGTCGCGAGCACCAGGAAGAACGTCCTCTCGCGCGGCATCGTCACACACCCTCGATCGGGGCCGCAGCGGTGCTACCGGATCGACGTGGAGCAGTGAATGAGTTGGCCGTTCTCGGTGCAGGTGCCGCAGGCGAACCTGCCGCCGAAGCAATCCCTGGCGAGGCAGCAGCTACCCTGGCTGCTGGCGGTGTCGGGCATCGCCGCGAGAGCGGTGACGACCAGCGCCAGCAGGAACAAACAGGTCTTCAGTGCAACGCGGACCTTGTCCATCAGAGTCTCCTTTCCTGAAAGAGCGGACCCGCGATCGAGGGCACAGGGTGTGTCATGTCCCGCCGTGCAAAGGTTCATCCCGGAGCCTGGGCATCGCGCGATCATCGAGCCAAACCGACACGGCAAGCGCCAGGAGGACCACGTTCTGCAGCACGTGCAGGCGCGTGCTGCGGCCCAGGGTGAGGGTGAACCAGCAGCCGCAGATACTGCCGGGAGAAAAGTAGAGATTACCGATCAGGGCGACGGTGAAAACGGCCAGCAGCACGGCGGCGGCGAGCGCGGCGGTCCGCCGCCAGCGCGGAATCAGCAGCCCCAAGCCGACCCAGAGCTCGCTCAGCACGACCGGCAGCGCCAGATACCGGGCCACCGCGGCGGGCACCACGGCATAGCTCGACAGGGCGTTGACGAAGCCGTCGAAATGAAAAATCTTGTCGCTCCCGGCGAAGACGAAGACCACCGCCAGGAAGACCGCCGAGAGAAGGGAGACGTGCTTCAATGGCACCTCCGCGACCGTTCTACTCTAGACTGGTGCCGGACGATCCCGAATGCGTGACTCCGCCACCACCGAGCCGGCCCTCGCCCCTCGCCTTCCCGGGCTGTGGGCGAACCCGGATTTCGTCAAGCTGTGGAGCGGCCAGACCATCTCCGAGCTGGGCTCGCGCATCACTCGCGAAGGGCTCCCGCTGGCCGCCGTGCTCGTGCTGCACGCGGGCACCGTGCAGATGGGGTTCCTCACCGCTCTCGGCGGCGCCGCGGTCCTGGTCTTCGGGCTGCTCGCCGGCGTCTGGGTCGACCGCCTGCGCCGCCGTCCGATCCTGATCGCCGCCGACCTCGGCCGCGCCGCGATCCTCGCCTCCGTTCCCGTGGCCGCCGTCGCCGGCGTGCTGTCGATGGGCCAGCTCTACGCCGTCGCCGCGCTGGCGGGAATCCTGACCGTCTTCTTCGACGTCGCCTACCAGTCGTACCTGCCCGCGCTCGTCGACCGCGACCAGATCCTCGAAGGCAACAGCAAGCTGGCGCTGAGCAGCTCGATCGCGGAGATCGCCGGGCCGGGGCTGACCGGCGTCCTGGTGCAGCTCATCACCGCGCCGATCGCCATCCTCTTCGACGCGGTCTCCTTCCTGTTTTCGGCGCTGATGGTCCTGCTGATCCGCAAACCGGAACCGCCGCCGGTGCGCCGCGAGCCGGAGCATCTCCTGGCGGAGACGCTCGCCGGAATCCGTTTCATCTTCGGAAATCCAGCGCTGCGCCCGCTCGCCCTCCGCTCGGCGACCCTGTTCCTCTTCATGGGGTTTTTAGGCCCGCTTTACGTTCTCTATGCGATCCAGATCCTGCACCTGCGTCCGGTGGTGCTCGGCTTCGTGATCGCGTTGGGTGGCGTGGGCGCCATGATTGGCTCCGTCGTGGCGCCACGCATCGTACAGCGGTTCGGTCTCGGCGCCACCTTCGTCGCCAGCTCGCTCGTCCAGGGCCTCACCAGTCTCCTCATTCCGCTGGCCGGGACGCCCGGGATGGCCCCAGCCTTCGCCGTCGCCTGTCTCATGGTGCCGCAGCTCTTCGGCGACATGGCATTCATGATCTATTACATTAACGAGCTCACCCTGCGCCAGCAGGTGGCGCCGGAGCAGGTGCTGGGCCGCGTCAACGCCGGCATGCAGCTCCTGGCACGCGGCATCTGGCCGATTGGCGCGCTGATCGGAGGCTCTCTCGCCGCAGCGATCGGGGTGCGCTCCACCCTCGCGCTCGCGGCCACCGGAGTCGTCCTTTCGACGTTCTGGCTCCTCGCCTCACCGCTGCGCCGGTTGCGGTAGCAAAGCCTCTGAAGAACACGGACCAGCACGGGTCGGCGCGGCTGTCGGTGATACGGTTCACCCGGCCCGCGGCAAAGCCGGGGATGCTCAACGTCTGATCGATCGCCGGGTTGAGGGTGACCGTCACGACCGATGGGCGGGACGTCACGAGGCGGCCCTCGCTCCGCCTTCCACCAGGCCGCGCACCGCCTCGGCGCTGTCGCACGCCAGAGCCCGCCGGGCCAGGTTCTGCGCGTCCCGCATGGAGACGCCGCGTACCCTGGCCTTGATCGCCGCGATGCTCGGGATGCTGACGCTCAGCTCGGTCACTCCCAGCCCGATGAGGATCACGGCGCCCAGCGGATCGCCCGCCACGCCGCCGCACACGCCGACCCAGGCTTTCTTGCCGGCCGCGGCGCGCACCGTCTGATCGATCATGCGCAGCACCGCCGGATGCAGCCCGTCGGCCTGCCGGGCCAGTTGCGGATTGCCGCGGTCCATGGCCAGCACGTACTGCGTCAGGTCGTTGGTGCCGATCGAAAAGAAATCGGCCTGCTCCGCCAATTCAGACGCCATGATCACCGCCGAGGGCACCTCGATCATGATCCCCGCCTCGAGCCTCCCGGCCCCCAGCTCCTGCCGGACCTCCTCGGTGATCGCCCGCGCGTCGCGCAGGTCCGCCACCGTGGCGATCATCGGATACATGATCTTCACCGGCCCATGCGCGGCGGCGCGAAAGATCGCCCGCAATTGCGTCCGGAACAGCTCGGGATGGGCGAGGCAGAGCCGGATGCCGCGCACGCCCAGAAAAGGGTTCTCTTCGGCCGGCATATCGAGGTAGGGCACGGCCTTGTCGCCGCCGATGTCCAGCGTGCGGACGATCAGGGGCAGCCCATGCAGGGCCTCGACCGCCTGCCTGTACGCCTCGTATTGCTCGGCTTCGGAAGGCGGCGTGTCGCGTTCGAGGAAAAGGAACTCACTGCGCATCAGGCCAATACCTTCGCCGCCCGCTTCCACGGCCTGGGCGGCCTCCTTCGCCAGACCGGTGTTGGCGACCACCTCGATGCGCACGCCGTCGGTGGTGAGCGCCGGCTCGTACCGCGTCCGGTGCTCGGCGTCGCGCAGGCTGGCGAGCGAGCTCTGCGCCGCGCGCGCCGCGCCGACGTCCTCTTCGCTGGGGTCGATGTAAAGCACGCCGTTGTCGCCGTCGAGAACCGCCGTCACGCCCTCGGGCTGATGCATCACCGCCGGCCCGACGCCGACCACGGCCGGAATCCCCAGCGAGCGCGCGATGATCGCCGCGTGCGAGGTCGGCCCGCCCCCGGCCGTGCAGAAGCCCAGCACGTGCGCCGGGTCCAGCCCCGCGGCGTCGGAAGGCGTCAGGTCCTCCGCCAGCAGGATGACAGGCTCCCGCGGCAGCTCCGGCGCCTCTGCCACGACACCCGCCGGCCCTGCCAGCCGCCGCAGCACCCGCGTGCCCACGTCGCGCAGGTCCGTCGCGCGGCCGGCCAGCAGCGGATCGTCCAGTTTCTGCAGCGACTCCACCGCCGCTGCGATCGTCTGCTGCCAAGCCCAGCCGGCGCTCTGTCCCTGCGCGACCCCCTGCTCGGCCGGCGCGATCAGGTCGGGATCGGAGAGGAACTCGGCGTGGGCGCGGAAGATGGCCGCGCCGGCCTCTCCGGACTTCTCTTTGACGTCCTGATACAGCTCCTGGAGCTCGGCCCGCGCCGTGGCGATCGCCTCGCGCAGCCGCTCGCGCTCCCGGCCGGGGTCCCTGGCGGTCTGCTCGACGACGATCCGTCTCTGGCGCAGCAGGCGCACGGGCCCGATGGCGAGGCCCGGCGACGCGGCCAGCCCCGGCACCGTCGTGGTGTTGCCGGTCGAGCGCGGCGCCCACCCATGCGTGGGGCCGGCCAGGAAGGCCTCCTCCTCCTCGACCTCCTCGATCACGTGCTTCAGCGCCGCGAGGGCGGCCCCGGCGTCCGGCCCCTGCGCCGAGATCCTCACCTTGCCGTTCGCCTTGACGCCGAGGCTCAGCAGCGCGGCCAGGCTCTTGCCGTTGGCCGTCTTCGCGCCGTGGCGCACCATCACCTCGGCCTGGAACCGCTTGGCGGCCTCGACGAAAGCCGTCGCCGGCCGCGCGTGCAAACCGTGCGCTCCGGCCACCGTGGCCTCGACCGAGCGCGCGAAATCCCCCGGGTCGCCGGCCGTGGGCACGGCCTCGGCGCGCGGCGCGCTCAGCGCCGCGAGGATCTCCTCCGGATCCCGGGTGACCGCCAGCCGTGCGACCCTGTCGTCGTCATACAGCAGGCCGGTGAGGTTGCTGAGGACGTCGAGGTGCTCGTCGGACCGGGCTGCGATCCCGACGACGATCCGCGCCGTGTCGCCCGGCTGCCAGGACACCCCGCCGGGCACCTGGAGCACGGCGATGCCCGTACGCTGGATCAACCCCCGGTCCTGAGGCAGACCGTGCGGAATGGCGACGCCCTTGCCGAGGTACGTGTTGGCCACCTGCTCCCGCGCCAGCATGCTGTCGGCATAGGCCGGTGCGATGCAGCCAGAGCGGACGAGCAGCTCCGCGACCTGACGGATGGCTTGTTCCTTCGACGCGACCCGGGCTCCCACCTGGATGTTCGCGGCTTCGAGCTGGAGCATGTCGGACTCCCTGAGCGGCTCTGCCTCTCGGCCGCCCGGCCCGCGAGACGGGTGGCGGACGAGCGTCCCGGCAGAAGTCTATCCCACCGCACGGCCGCCCCGGGTCAGAGGCTCTCCCCGTTGACAGCCCTCCCCAAAGGGGTGTATACGCCACCCCAGCCATATCGCAGATGGCAGCGCAAAAAATTGCCTCAACACGAAAGGATAGGGCCAATGAAAAAATTGCTGGTCACGCTCTTCTTAGCGTCGTTCGCAGCAGGGCTCTCGGCGCAAGCTCCTCCTCAAGCAGGCTCGGGCCATTTCTTCCCTTTGCGCGGCACACAAAAAATCATTTTCGGCTCCTCGAACCTGACCTATCACACGAGTGGACCCGTGATCCCCGTGGCCAAGGTGGTCGACATCTTCTGGGGACCGAGCTTCAGCGATCCCACCTCTCCCGATTTCCAATACGCCCAGACGTTGATCGCCTTCCGAAACCAGTTCGGCACGACCCCCGAGTACAACGTCATCACGCAGTATTCCCAGAACCTGGGAAGCGGCACCCAGTTCATTCAACTGTCGAACCTCGGCACAGGAACGGCCGACTGGTTCGACTCCTCGACGCCGCCAGCCAACGTCACCGACGCCAACGTTCAGGCCGAAGTCCAGCGCTATCTGACGACCCATACCGTCGACTACAGCACGATCTACGAGGTCTTCCTTCCGCGCACCTCGTTTTCTTCGAACGGTGGGAGGACCTCGTGCGGCGGAACGAGCGTCGGATACTGCGCCTATCACAACTTCTTTGGCAGTGGCGCCACCGCCGTGAAATACTCCGTGGAGCCCTATCCAAGCTGCAGCGGCTGCCAGGTCTCGGGCTGGACGGACGTGCAGAATCAGGAGCACTTCGTCTGTCACGAGACGCGCGAGGCCGTCACCGACCAGCAATTGAATGCCTGGTTTGACCGCAGCGGCAGCGAAGCCGACGACAAGTGCGCCTGGTCGCCCACTCCGTTCATCGGCACCGGCGGTTATGGATACCAGTACGAATGGTCGAACGCCGCGAAGGCGTGCGTCAAGACGAGATAAGCGAACGCAGGCCTAACGTGAGCGAGAAGCCCCGGCGGCCGCCGGGGTTTTTTCTTTGAGCCGAAAACCTTATGGACAGACGAAGGCGTCCGTGTCCTGGAGGGGCAGGGCCGGGGTGTTGTCGGCGTTGACGTAGGTCTTGACCTGCCCCGTCACGGTGTCGCGCACATGCACGGTGAAGCCGACGTCGGTGCCGGCCGTGAAGAAGACCCAGAACCGCTGGTTGACGCTGCAGGCGTTGAGGACCTTGACCAGCATCTCCGGGTTGCGCTGGCTGAAGAACCAGAACAGCCCGCCGTTGGTGACGCCCAGCGCAGCCGTGGAAACGGCAAAGGCCGGACCATGGAGCGAGGGCGCATGGTCGAAGTCCATCGTGACCTCGAAGCGCCGGTCACCCGGGACGTTGTCGATGCACAACGCGGTGGCGCTCGGGAGGCACCCGCCGCTCAGGTCGTCCTGGGTGAGGGTGAGGCCAACGCGAGCCTTCCGGTAGGTCGAAAGAGGCGGCGCGGTGTCCTCGGTCTCATAGGCTTCGACCATGGGAAGCGGTGGCGCCGGGTCCACCGCCGACGTTCCCATGCCGCCGTCGAAGAACACGTCGCCCGGGCCACTGACGGTCTGGGTGATGGTGAGCACGTCGTTCTCGTTCACCGGCGCGCCGCCGAAATCGAAGGTGACGGGAGCCGCCACGCTCATGTTGTAGGGCACGAGGAAGACGTAGGCGGTCTGCGGCGACCCGACGAGCGGGCCGTCGAAGCTGCCACGCCGGACCGTGGCCGTGATGCGGTACGTGCCGGCCGTGTACGATCCGTACTGGAGTTGGACCGTCCGCAGGTTGGTGCCCTCGAACTTCGGCACGACAATCCCGCGCGCCAGGCTCTCGCGCGCGATCCCCCCAAAGGGGCAGGCGTCCACGACGCTGGCCCGGAGCGGCGCCGCCCCGAGCCACGAGGCCGCAAGCAGGACCGGCAGCACAATATTGAACCCGACGACGCGGCGGCGATGGCTTCCCATCTTTTCTCCCTCCCTCACTGTCAGATTGCTGCTTTCGTTCGGAGCGGCTCCTGAGGCCGGCACGGTCAGGATATGTCATTTCGCTATAAACAGCGTACGCCGATCTTCGGCCCGCGTCAATCCCGCCAGTGCCGAGGATGACGAGGCCGCGCCGCCTTCCGCGCATCTCAGGATAGGACCCTCCATCCACCTGTGAAAGGAGATCGCCATGAAACACCTCGCACGCCTGCTCGTCGCCCTGGGCTGCCTGGCCCTCGGCGTCCCCGCCGTCTACGCCGCCTGCTTCTACCCGAAGGCGAGGACTGTGACCTATTACCAGCACCACATCTCCTGCGGTGAGCCCGTCGGCCCCCGTGGTCTGCGCCCCTGCATCGATTACTGGTCCGCCGACGGCGAGTGCACGACCGACTGCGACGGCAGCACCTACTGCAGCGGCGATACCCAGGCCCGGCAGGATACGCAGTACGACTTCCAGGTCGACGGCTCCTGCCCGCCGATCTGCGAGTGACCCGAGCTCGGTGCACTACCATCGCCAACGAGGAGAAACCATGAAGAAAAGACGATCAAGGCCCTGACTCAACGGCGCAGGCGGTCGATGTCGTCCGGGGCCTTGAGCTGGCAGTTCGAGCTCTCCTTGCCGCCCTTCTTGGCATAGTTACTCCGAAGATTTGCGGTACAATCCCGAGTCGAAATCGCTGACGCAGGGAGGGCACCGCAATGAACGCCGTCGCCACGGCTCCCATCCTTGAAGACCTGCCCGTCGACTCGGGGAGGCCCTTCATGCCCGAGGAGCTCACGCCGCTCTTCCACACGCCGTCGTACCGCGAGCTCACGGCCGCGCAACGCCTGCGCTACAACCAGCTCCAGGCGCTCTATTTCAACGAACAGATCCTATTTTTCGAAACGGCCCTGGGCCATGGCATCCTGGAAGCCCTGCTCCGCCGCATCGCGGAGATCTGCGCGCAGCCGGCGCCGTCCTCCTGGAGCTCGGACGCGGTGCTCGTCGTCGTCCCGGGAGCTTTCTATCGCGAGAACCCGGGCTCCGGCGCGGACGGACGCGTCCTCCGCGAGCAGGCCGAGCGGCTCGGCTGCCCGACGGAGACCGTGCCCATCGCCAGCACCGGCGGAGTACAGGAGAACGCGAGAATCCTGATCGATTGGCTGACGCAGCAGCCTGCGCGGCCGATGATCCTGGCCTCGTTGAGCAAGGGCGGCGCGGACGTGAAGATGGCGCTCGCCGAGCCCGGCGCGGAGCGCGCGTTCGCAAACGTGGCGGCGTGGATCAACCTGTGCGGCATCCTCGACGGCACGCCCATGGCGGAGTGGCTGCTCTCCTGGAGATTGGCCCCAATGCTGAACCGCCTCTACTGTCGGCTCCGCGGTCAAAGCCCGACCTTCCTCCGCGACCTGCGCCACGGCGCCGGCCAACCGCTCGCTTTTCCATTGCGCCTCCCCGCACACCTCCGATTGATCAGCATCGTCGGCTTTCCCCTTCAGGAGCACCTGGTCCGCGGCATCGCGAGGCGCTGTCATCAGCGGCTCGCACCCCTCGGTCCCAACGACGGCGGCCTGGTCCTGGCGGACGTCTGCGCCCTGCCGGGGCTGGTCTATCCCATCTGGGGCGCCGACCATTATCTGCAGCCGAAGACCGGCGTTCGCGAGCTGATCGCGGCGATCCTGCAATATCTGGGTGAGGCCCTGCAATGAGGCGGGAACCTTTTCTCGCCTGGCCCGGCTGGGCGCACCTGCGCTACGCGGCGCTGCTGTCGCTCGCCACCACCGCCTGGTTCGGACTCGTCTACGCCGGAGCGGACGCGCTGACCGCCCGCCGCAGCTTTCGCGTGCCGGTGCACTTCGCCGCGGAGCTCCGCATCCCGCTCGTGCCGGCGATGACGATTTTTTACATGTCGATCTACGGCCTGTTTTTCCTGGCGCCGTTCGTCCTGCGGACCCGCCGCGAATTCCGCGCCGTGGCCTGGACGATCTTCTTCGTCATCGCCTGCGGCGGGATCGCATTCCTCGCCTTTCCCGCGCAGTTGGCTTTCGCACCGCCCCGCGAAGAGGCGTTGGGGATGTGGGCGGGACTCTTTCACGTCGCCGACGACCTGAACCTCACCTACAATCTCGCGCCTTCGCTGCACGTCGCGCTCGGCGTCGTCTGCGTGGCGGCTTTCTCTCCGCGCGCGCCGGGAGCGGCCAAAGCCGTCCTCTGGTCGTGGGCGTTCCTGATCGCCGCCGCCACCGTCCTGACCCACCAGCATCATGTCCTGGACGCCGTCACCGGCTGGCTGCTGGCGATCCTGAGTGTCCGCGTGGTTTTCCGTCGCCTCGCAGAGGAGCCTCAGGGGCGGCCCTGAAGCCGTCCCTGAGGGATCGAGCCTTCGTCTTCAGAAGAACTCGGGCATGCCGCTCGTGCTGGCCACGATCGGGGGCAAGCTCGTCGTCGAGGAGGAAGAGCGGTCGTCCGCGGTGCCGCCCGCGCAGGCGCCGGTGTAGCCGCTCAGGTTGCCCTCGTCCCAGACGATCAGCAGGCCGTCGCCGCCGGGCTGGAAGTAGCTCGAGCTGAGCCGCCGAGGTGGCAAGCAAAGAAGCGAGTATTACCAGGATGAAGGGCCGGGTTTTGTGCTGCCGGGATACAGTTCCTTTCAGGAAGTTACCGAGAAGTTTTTCCCTCCCGATCCTTCAAGGTCAAGCACGCCCCGCCCCGGCCGGGCTTCGCGAAGCGCTTTCACAGTCGACAGTTTATTTGGATATTCAATGCCGGCTCTGTTTCTCCGCCGATCCGCCGCTCAGAACGGGTCCGGCACTTTCAGGTCCGCGAAGAGCTGGGCGAGCGTGGGCGCAACCGGTGCGCTCGGCATCAGGCTGTTGATGGCGTTGGCGCCGAGCTCGCGGTAGCTTTCGAACTGCGACTCGCTGTAGAGCTGGTTGGCCGTCGACTCATGGGGAAAGGCCGGGTGCGCCTTCGCGTAGTGGAAGACGTCGACCGGCTCGGTGCCGTTGAGCGAGGCCTTGATGTAGATCAGGAAGCCGTCCGCCTCGGGTCCCAGATCGCCCGGCGTATCGAGATAGTCGACACACGAGTAGCCGATCCTGCCGACGGCGTAGTAGGGCAGCGGCGGCGAGGGGAGCTCTCCCAGGTCGAAGGCCTCGCCCACGGCCCGCGGGCGCATGGCGATCTTCTCGAAGCGGATCGGCACCCCGAGGTCGATACGAATCTTACCGATCGCGTTTCCCAGGTCCTCGAAGGAGAAGTCCGAGTCTGCTCCGGCATCGCTAACCACGACGTAACGGCAGCGCCGCAGCACCATCTCATAGAGCCCGAGATTCTCGAAGTGGCCGCCGTCGGAGAGATAGACGTAGGGGCTCGTGTCGTCGGTCAGGCCGAAGGCCTCGGCGATCAGCGGCTCCGGCGCGAACCGGGGCCCGGGAGTATCGAACGTCGAGTCGCCGTGAGGTCCTGGATTGCCGAGCCACCAGCCCAGCCGGATGTTGAAAAGGGCGAGCAAAAAAGTCACCACCGGCGACGAGTGATAGCCCATGTTGGGACTCGCCGCGGCGCCCGAGATGGCGGCGGCGGTGCCGAGCGTGATGGCCCGCTTGAGGCGTCTGCTGGCGGCGTAGCGGGCCGCGTCCCGGTATCCCAGGCACCAGTTCCCGGCGTGCAGCGGGGTCACCGTGAACGGCTCGGCCTTGCGGTCCTGCCAGGCCAGGTCCTTGCCCCCCACCAGGTTGAGCGTCAGGTTGAGCACGGGAAAGGGCCGGTTGCCCCGCAGCTCGCGCATCTGCAGGTTGTCCTTCTCGTCGAAGCCGGTGAACGGGTTCGGCTTCCTCTCGGCTTTGCGGCGGGAGGCCCCGAGATAGGCGCGGATCAACCGGTCGCGATACGCGGCGTGAAGAGAGAAACGGTTGATGTTGACGCAGTAGCCCATCGCCGTGCTGACGGCGAGAAGGCCGGCCGTGACCAGGAGCAACAGCCACGAGGGCGAATGGTGGATCACTTGGACAAGGTTGTGAATGCCGCTGCCCAGCGGCTGCTGGATACACCAGAAGTGGGAATGAGCCTTGGGATCGAAGAGACACCGGTCAGCCGGCCACAGCCTCAGGAGCAGGCTGGTGCCCAGCGACAGCAGCACGATGATGAACAGGGCGAAGAGCGGTGCCGCGAGGCTCAGCGCGAGCCTCGACACGACGGAGCCCTTGCTCTCCTCCTCCCCCGGCTTCCGGGTCACGGCGGTCTTCGCGCTGCCGCCCAGCAGCAGGGTGACGAGGCCCGAGAGGCCGCCCAGGGACGTCAGCCAGGCGGGCCCGTACTCGACCAGCGCCACGGGCCCGAAGAGCACCAGGAGGCTCAGGACGCTCCGCGCGACGATGAGGATGAGGACCCAGGAGCCGAAGCGCGCCCACCACTCCCGGTCCGCGTCGCTCGTGAAGTAGCTCGACAGCCCGATGAAGATCGTGGCCGCCAGCAGGAACATGCTCAGGAACAGGGGAGCGCCGATGCAGATGTAGAGCTCCGTCGCCGGCATGACGGTGAGGACGGGATAGAGATCCGACGCCACGAGCCGGCAGAACAGGCCTCCCAGGGCGCCGGTGGCGATGACCAGCAGCCCCTCGAGCGGCGCCGGCTCGCGCACCCAGATCCGCGACACGAGGAAGCCGCCGAAGCCAAGGATGGCGCCGAACAGGACGAAGGCCAGCCAGACCGGGATCTCGTAACCGAAGATCGTGAACAACAGGGTGGTCCAGGCCCAGTAGGCCGTGACGGCGACGGCCAGGATCCAGAGCGGCAGCAGGCACAGGACCAGGAACCATCCCTGGCTCCTGAACCGGAGCGGGAAACGGCTCCGCGGCGGCTGGGTGTCGGTCAGGCTGGGGCGGTTGGCGATGATATAGGCGATCACCAGCCAGCCCAGCACCACCGCCACTCCCAGCACCCAGTTGCTCACCCGCTCCTGAAGATGGGACGGCAGGGCGTTCACCTCGAGGACGGCCGCCGTGCTGAAGCGAGGGAACGTCAGCACGGCAGCCATCATCGGCAGCAGCACCAGCCAGTTGAGGAGCAGGTTGCGCAGGAAGATCCCCACCAGGGTCCAGGTGTCCGCCGAGAGAAGCCCCGCCTTGGGGCTCATGTAGCGGCTGTAGTTGCGCAGATGCCGGACCGGCTCCGGCTCCGGGCTCAACGGCTGCTCGGGCCGCCGGCGGAGCTCCTCCTCCACGCTGGCGAGCCCCGCGCGATGGATCCAGGCTGACAGCCAACTCCCGAGATAGCCGCCACCCGAGACCGTGGAGAGGAAGTCGAAGGCGCCGAGCAGCTTGCGGCGCGCGAGGCCCTGCACGATCCCGAGCCCGAACGTGGCGCTGCGGATGCCGCCGCCGGAAAAGCAGAGTGCCGAGCGCCCGACCTGGTTACGGTGCACCCAGCGGTAGAACTCCTTGAGCAGCTCGGAGCTCATCCGCGCGGCGCGCGCGGCCCGCTCTTCGGGATCGGCGATGGCGGCGACGTCCGCCTCGTACCGGGCGCGCAGGCCTGCCAGGTAGCCTTCCGGGAGCGGCGGCTCGATCTTCTGGCTCTCGTACTCCGCAAAGAGCACCTCATAGAGCGGGATCACCTCGCGGGAGCTCGCCAAGCGGGGCATGCTTCTCCCTCCTCCCTTTTCTTGAATTTAAAACAAGTATACCCCCGCCGTCCGCTTTTGTCCTATACTGAAATAAAGAGGAAACTTTCTGCCGGCTGCAAAGCATGAATCCTGAGGACACTGCGGGTCTGGTCCAGCGAGCCCTGGCTGGTGAGCAGACCGGTCTCGCCCGGCTGGTGGCCGCGCTGACGCCGGTGATCCAGGCCCGCGTGGCCCGCACCCTGCTGGCCCGCCGGTCGCTCCTCGCCGGCGGACGCGACCTGCGCCAGGAGGTCGAGGACCAGAGCCAGGAGGTCTTCCTCGCGCTCTTCAACCGGGACGCCCACGTCCTGCGCTCCTGGCAAGCCGAGCGGGGCCTCTCGCTGGAGAACTTCGTCGGGCTGGTGGCGGAACGCCAGGTGTTGTCGTTCCTGCGCAGCGGCCGGCGGAACCCCTGGAAGGAGGACCCCTCCTTCACCGAGGACGAGCTCACGACCGCGACCCCTGAGAGCGATCCGGAAGAGGTCACCGCCAGCCGCGAGCACCTGTCCCGCCTGCTCGACCGGCTACGGGAGGAGCTGAGCCCGCTGGGCTGCCGGCTGTTCCAGCTCCTCTTCGTCCAGGAGCTGTCGCAGACGGAGGTCCAGACGGCGAGCGGCCTCTCCGCCGACGCCGTCTACGCCTGGCGCAGCCGCCTGCGCCGCCTGGCCCAGAAGCTCCTGGCCGAAATGTCAGGAACCGGGGCCTCGGCACGAAAGACATAGCGGGGGATGAATATGGATGATCGACTCTTGAGTGAGCTGGGAGATCTGGCGCGGCAGCAGCACGACGCCGAGCGGGCAAGCCTCGACGACCGCTGGGACCGTCTGGCCGCCGGAACGCTGACCGCCGAGGAGGACGCGGAGCTGAAGGCCCTCGGCGAGTCCTCCCCCGAGGCTCGGGAAGCCTACGAGGCCTTCCGGCCGCTGGGCGCTGATTTCCAGGCCCGGGTGGTGAACGCGATCAACGCCGAGCGGACCACCGAAGCGCCGAGCCCCAAGCCGCAGGAGCCGCGCCCTCGCGTCCTCCCCTTTCGGCGGATGATCCACAGAGCCGAGGTCTGGGTGGGCTTTGCGGCAGCGGTGGCGGCGGGGGTGTTCTTCCTGGTGCGGGGGCCGGAGCAACCGCGGATACCCAATTACGAAATGGCCGATCTGAAGGGCGACCAGACCAACCGGGGAAGCGAGCCCAGTCAGCAGAGCGGGTTGCCGAAGCTCAGCCCCGGCTCGCCATTAACGCTCACGGCAACTCCGGACACGGCCGTCCAAGGTGTAGAGGCACGCGCCTTTCTCAGCTCTCTCTCGGGTAAAAGGGATCTCCTTCCCTGGACGTCGGAGCCCCGCGTCGACCCCAAGGGGACCGTGTCTCTGGAGGGCACGCTGGGCAAGGAGATCCAGCTTCCCGCAGGAGACTGGAGGATCTGGATCGTCGTCGGCCGGAAAGGCAGAATCCCGTCTGTCCAGGAGCTTCAAGCCGAGTTGCAAGCCGGTCGGTTCCGGGACGCCGACTGGCAGGCGGTCTTCAAAGATTTGAGGGTCAAACCCCGCGCCTCGCCATGACAGGGCGTCACGGTTTTCTCCTGGGGCTCGCCGGCATCCTGCTCGCCTGCGGTGCCCGCTCCAGAGCGACCGCCCCCGCACCCCCGGCTCCGGAGGTTGAGTACAGCGGCTGTTGGGCGGTCTACGTTCCGGGGCCGGTCTGCCCGCTCAGGCCCGATCGCAAGCTCAGACTCTGGGTGAAAGCCGTACCCGACTTCAAAGTGGAAATCCGGTTCGGGAGCCGGATCGTCGACGCCAGAGGCCAGGGGATCGCCGAGGGCCGCCGCTTCCTTCTCAGGTTTCCGCAGCGAGCCGCACCGCTCACGGTCCGGCTGTGCCAGCCGGAGGGCGCGTGCGGGCCTGCGTGGTCCCTCTCCGTGGCTCGTCCGGAGGTCCCGCAGTGGTTCGATGAGGTCAAAGAGCTCCAGTCCAAGGGCCAGACGGATGCGGCCCGGCTGCGGCTGGAGAAGCTCCTGAGCACGGCCTCCCCCAGGCAGAAGGGTCTCATCCTGCGCCAGCTCGCCCTGATCGCGGGGCAGGACGCCAAGGCCGTGGCCTACTTCGAGCAAGGGATGGCAGCAGATCGCGCCGAGCACTGCGTGAGCTGCGAGGTGGATAAAGCCACGTTGCTGGCCAAGCGCTACCTGGACCAGGGCCTCTTCAGCGATGCGCGACAGCTCCTCGCGCTGAAGCTCCCCGTCGAGGCCCCGGGAGGGGCAAAATGCCTTGTGGCCTACAATCAGGGCCTGCTCGCAGGCCAGGTCGGTGACTACCGCTCAGCCTTGGAGCAGCTACAAAAGGCGGCAAATCTCGCCGAGCGCATCGGCAACTCAGATTACCAGTGGGACGCCGAGCAGGTCCTCGCCCGCCTTTATCAGGACCTCGGCCGCTCGCAGTACGCCGAGAAGCTCTTTGCTAGGCTGCTCAAAAGCCTTCCCGAAAAAAAGCCCTGCGATCAAGGAGTGCTGTTGGCCAACGAGGCCTGGGCGCGGCTGCTGCGGCACGAAGCGGGCGAGAGCGCGAGCGATCCAACGCCGGAGCTGACGACAGCGCAGGCCATCTTCGAAAACCAGAAAAATGGCTGCCAACCCGAACGGCTCAACGGCCTCCTCAACCTGGCGCTCGCCCATCTGCAGGCCGGCCGAGAGCGCGAATTCCGCAACGCGCTGGAGCAGGCCCGGCCGCTCCTCTCCCAGGCGACCCTGCGGCAGCGCCTCTGGGCGCTCGATCTCGAGGCGCGGGAGGCGATCACTAAAGGGGAGCCGAAGCGTGCGCTGCGACTCTACGACGAGTTGGCAGGGATCGCCGAGAGCTCCCTGTCGCTCGAAGGACGCTTCCGCGCCGCGTTCGGCCGGGCTCGCGCAAGGCTAAAGCTGGGCCAGCGGCGCGAGGCGCTCGCCGCGCTGGCCAAGGCGGACCGTCTCATCGACGAGCAGAGCCGGCACGCTCCGGTGGACGAGGGGCGCGACACCGTGGTTGCCCAGCGGGAGGGGGCCACCCGGCTGTACCTCGAGCTGCTCCTGGAGAGCAGGCAGTGGCGACGCGCCTTCGCTCTGACGCGGCAAGCCCGGTCCCGGCTGCTGCGCCAGCTCGCGATCCGCGACCGCCGGCTCACGCCAGAGGAGCAGAAGGAGTGGGATGATGCGCTGTCGCGCTATTGGGAACGGCGCCGCCAAGAGGCCGAGGACGCAAAGCTCCCCAAAGACGAGAGGCAACGCGCCCGCAAGAGCAGGGCTCAGGAGCTCGCCGAGGCCCGCAAGGACCTCGACCGCGCGATCACCCGCGTCAAGGGCCTTGAGTCCCTGTGGGAGAGCAGCCTCTCCCCCCCAGGGCGGGACGAGGTCATTCTGGCCTATCACCCGTTGCCGGAAGGCTGGGTAGGTTTCGCCGCCGCGCACGGGCGCCCCATCGAGGTCAGCCGCTTCGAGATGCCGTCCCCTCTGCCCGGGAACGAGGCGCTCTCCGCCCTGATACTGGCGCCGTTTCGCAAAGCCATTGCCCGCGCCGGGAGGATCCGGGTGCTGCCCTATGGCGTCTTGCGGTCCGTGGACTTTCACGCCCTGCCTCTGGACGGGGAGCTGTTGCTCGCCCGGCACCCCGTGATCTACGGCCTCGACCTGCCGCGTCCCCCGAAGTCCCCCCCGTCGTCACGGTCCGCGGCCCTCCTCGTCTCCAATCCGCAGAGTGACCTGGGGTACCTGCCAGCGGCGCAGGAGGAGGCGCAGGCCGTCAGTGCCGCGATCGGCAACTGGGGCCGCGGCTGGACCCTGAAACAGCTCGACGGCCCGGCGGCCAGCTCTGCGGCTCTGACCCAAGCGCTGCCGCAGGCCGACCTCTTCCACTATGCCGGTCACGGAAACTATGACGCGAGCTTCGCCGGCTGGGACAGCGCCCTTCCGCTGGCGAACGGCTCACGGCTCATACCGGGCGACATCCTGATGCTTCGCCGGGTGCCGCGGTGGGTCGTGCTCTCCGCCTGCGACACCAGCCGCTCTTCGGAGGAAGCTCCTGCCGAGGGAATCGGCCTCGCCAACGCCTTCCTCCTCGCCGGCTCCCGAGCAGTGATTGCCGCCACCCGGCAGGTCGACGACAAGGTCGCCCGGGACCTCCTGCTCGATCTGTACCGCGGCTGGCGTCCCGGGGAGGAAACGGACCTGGCGCTCCAGCTCCAGCGCGCCGAGCTCACCTGCCGCCACAGAGATCCGAAAGCCGACTGCATGAGCTTCCGCCTGCTCGAGCCCTGACCTTCGCCACCCCTTGTCAGAAACATCTCTCCGGGTGCGAAAGCCTAACTCGGAATAGCGGCAGTTGATGGAATCTGCCGCACCCAGGAGGAAAGACTTATGCGATCCCCTATGATCCTCTGTTCCTTAGTCTTGGCCGTGCTGGGATGGACCACCTCCAGCCACGCCGCCCCGCAGTTGGAAAAGAACGGATTCAAAGCTCAGAAGAAGCAAGATCGTAAGGAGAAGTACGTCCTGGAGAGCGCCGAGGTGGACTGGCAGGTGGTCGCCACCCGGAAAAAGGGTGTCGACCGCTGCCCGCAGGTTGCCGGCTGGGACACTGCCGACACTTGGCTGGTGCAGACGCTGCGCCCACCCAACGAACAGCCTGACCCGTACCGTGACAAGCAGTTGGAGATCAAGCTGCGCCGAGCGATGGCCACCGAGCCCCTGCTGAAAGAGCTCGATCGGTTCTGCACCTACAGGAAGCACTCCGGCTCGGCCCCGAGTTTCCCGAGCCCGCCGCCCGCCGGATTGGAGAAGCCCGCCGGGAGCCGGATGGCCCTGGTTCCGGCCGGCGACCCGGTGTCGATCCTTGCCCAGCATTTCCTGGACCAGACCTCTGGAATGCCTCCGAATTTCTCCCTTCCCCCCGGTAAGCCGCCGGTCCGCCTGGTCTTCATCGATACGGAGCCGGACCATGAGGGCGTACCGCACTCTTCCGCCCCCTCCAAGCACGGCTACTCGCTCGTGCACCAGGCTCAGGAACTGGCATGCAAAACTGTTTACCCCTGTCCGAGCGAGTTTGCGACCCGGCTCGCTCTGCGCTACTCGAACCGGGACCTTCCGCTCCCGGGAGCCAACACCAACAGCCAGGGAGGCCACCTCGGCCTGGTGGAAGATCTCGCTGCGGCGATCACGCGGGAGGTCTGGACCTGGCGGCAGTCGGGCTCGAAGCAGCACCTGGTCCTCAACCTCTCGGTCGGCTGGGACGAGCTCTCGGTCGACAGGCAGGGCAAGAAGCTCCATGAGCTCGACATCAAAAAGGTCTCGAAGCTCAAGCCGGATACACAGCTCGTCTACTACGCCCTCCAATACGCCCGCCGCAGCGGGGCGCTGGTGATCGCCGCCGCGGGCAATCGCCGGGGCGGCGAGGAATCCAAAGGGCCCCTGCTGCCCGCGGGGTGGGAGCTGCGCCCCCCCTCGTGCCTGCCGTTCGCTCTCGGCCCGAAGCCGGTCTACGCCGTGGGCGGGGTGGATTGGCAGGGCCTGCCGCTGCCCAACTATCGTCAAGGAGGGCTGCCGCAGCGCGTCGCCTTCGGGGATCACGCGATTACGACGCCTACCGGCAGCTCGGACGAACCCACGGCCATGTACACCGGCACTTCGGTCTCCGCAGCCGTCGTCTCCTCCATTGCCGCCGTGGCCTGGTACCTGCGGCCGGAGCTCCCGCCGGCCGAAGTGATGAATCTGATCAGCCAGTCGGGCGACGGCCTGCCCGTCCGCGCGGACTACTACGCCTGGAAGAACCTGTGGCCTCTCTCCCACCTGGTGAAGGCTCCCCATCTGAGGCGGCTGTCGCTCTGCCGGGCGGTCCAACAGGCATGCGCAGGCGGGGGGGGATGTGCGATCCCGAGCTGTCAGCCCTGGGAACCCAACAAAGCTGCAGATTTGTCGGTCCTCGTCTCCGGCAACCCTCAAATCTCTCCTCTGCCTGCGCTCGAGACGACCACCTTGCCGACGGCTTGCGGGTCAGCGTCCGATCCGGCTCCCAAATTCTTTGCCATCCAAGGGGGCGTCTCCGACGCTTGCCCCTTGTACCTCTTGCCCGACATGGTGAGCCAGCGCTGGGTCGCTCCCCAGCCGGAAGTGAATCCCTGCCCGAACTGCACGTTCGTTCCCCCGCCAGCAACCTCTCTGCACTTCGGAGCAACGCCGGCAACACCGCAGGGCTACGTCCTCGCCGTTGTGATCGATCCGGAGTGGCAAGCGCCAGGAATCAGCATCGACAGCGTCACCCTGGACGTCGATCGCTACTCCGGCGACAGCTTCGTCGAAAGAATGACCTACGCAATTCCCAAGGACGACCTGATGAACGCCGCGAACAGCACCCACCTCCTGGGTGTGAAGGAGGTCGGCAACGGCGACTCGCTGGTGGGGTGCACGGCCACTCTCAACTTCGAGGTGACGGTGGGAGGAACTACCTACTCCGTGCAGAACCCGGTGTACGTCGATCCCCAGCCTGACTGACCATCCCCGTCTTCGCGCCGGCCGGTGAACGCTCACCGGCCGGCGCTCTTCGTCGGTTCGCGGAGCGCCGGCAACGTTCGTCTTGTCAGTCTTGTCAGAAACCGGCGCTCGGCAGCGAAAGCCTCAATGTAAGAGAGACGAACCGGGGGACGATACCTGAGGTGCTTTCCCCGGTCAGCGTCTCGGCCTCCCACTCAAGCGCCGGTCCGCGGATTCCGCCAGCCGGCGCTCTTTTTCGTTCCGCCAGCCGTCGAATCTCATCTTCATTGTCAGAAAACCACAGCCGCCGGCGAAGCCCTTTCATGGGCGAGCACCGCCGCATAGCAGAAAACCTGTCATAAGGAGTAAGCGTATGCCAACCGTGAAACCATCGAAGCTAGAGCTCGAGCGGACCCAGTTCAGAGCCCTGATCCTGCAAAACCCCAACCATGGGGCAATCGGCTGGAGACACGCGTTCACGTCTATCCCGGAGCTTCGGCGATCACGGGCGACTACACGCACTACATCCAGAACCTCTGCGGGATCGCCGTCTGCAACATCGATCAGACGACCGGTTTCGCGTCGGGAGAGCGGCCCTTCGGCGGCGCGGTGGCGATCTTCGGTCATATACCCGGAGCGCCGAACGTGCTGACGCCGGCCGCCAGCCGCGCTACCGGATCTCCGTGCAGCAGTGGCCGGGCGGCTCACCGCAATTCCTGAACAATGACTTTGGCCTCACGCTCGACGAGCAGATCGGCGGCGGGCTGCCGACGAGCACGAACGTCACGCAGCACGTGGAAGCCGGCGATTATTACGTCTACCAGGAGGCCCCGCCGGTTCCCGGCTTCGGCTGGCGGACGGTGTCCCCCTCCAGACTGCTCGCCGTCTGGAATTCGGGCGACAAGACCGGGCTCTGCGAGATCCGGATCGAAGCCCTGGATCCCGTGACCCTGACTCCGTACGTCGCCGGCACGGTGCTGTGCGTCGCCGACGGCTCGACGCGGCAGAACGTCATCGTCGATCTCGATCAGGCGGTTCCCAACGTCACGGACTTCCAGATCACCGGCTATCAGCGCGGCGGCGTGGGACCGGTGCTCACCGACATCCTCAACTGCGGCACCTTCCAGGTGGGCGACCTGCTCCATGGCAGCTACAGCGTCAGCGACGAGCACTTCAGCAGTCTCGCCCTCACGGCGGAGCCGATTCCGGATGGCGGCTCGGGCCGCTTCACGATCGACGGTCTGGCGACCAACTCCAGGTCCTATCCCGCGATCCCGACCACCGGGCAGTCCGGGACTTGGACGTTCAATACGGCGGCCCCGACGCGCCTCGATCCGTGCGGCTACACGATCCAGCTCAGCACCTCCGATCGCACGATCGTATCCTGCGTCGGCGGCTGGGAAAACAACAGCAAGTTCGTCGGGTTCTGTCTCGTGGCGGCACCCAAGAAGTGAAAGATCGCGGGGCGTCCCGGCTCCAGCCGGGGCGCCCCGGAGACTCGGCCGATGTCGGATCCATTCAAGTTCGCGCTGGGCGTTCTGTGCGTCTGGCGCATCACGCACCTGCTCGCGGCGGAAGACGGCCCCGGCGACATCCTGGTCCGTTTCCGGCGGAGCCTGGGAGATGGATTCTGGGGCACGCTGCTCGACTGCTTTTATTGCCTGAGCCTGTGGATCGCGATTCCGGTCGCCCTTCTCATCGGGCAGGATTGGAGCACGCGCTGTCTCCTCTGGTTCGCTCTCTCGGCCGCGGCGATCCTGATCGAACGCATTACGCCGCGGCTGGCGGCATCTCCAGCCACTTTCGTCGAAGACAAGGAGGTTTCAGATGAGCTGTTGCGGAAAACTGAGGATGTCGACTCTGTCCTCTCATCAGAACGCGACCGCGAGTAACGGAGCGCCCCTGGTCCAATTCGAGTATTGCGGCGCCACGGGTTTGACAGCCGTGGGTCCGGTGACAGGCAAGCGCTATCGCTTCGAGCGGCCGCGGGCGAGAGTGGCCGTCGACAGCCGGGACGCCACCGCCGTCGCCGCGGTCCCGCACCTGCGGCAGGTGAAGGAGGCTTAGGGCGTCGAGGAGTGGTGTTACAATGGGAAAAACCCTGGCAGACTGGAAAGGATCTGGCGATGCCGAACCGCACAGTCCCTTACGACCCCACTCGCGACGCCCTTTATCGACCCCACCTGACCCACGATTTCTTTCCCGTCAAGGAAGGCCTCCCGGACGACCTGCTCTGCGCGGAATGCTCGCTGCTCGTCTACAAGCATTTCGAGAGCGTCCCGGACGAGGAGCAAGAGGCGCGGAGCGCCCTCCAGTCTGTCGGATTCGACGAGGTCGCCTGGTTCAACCAGGGCGGGTCCCAGGCTTTTGCAGCCTGGAGTCCCCGGTCACAAACCGCCGTGGTCGCGTTTCGGGGCACAGAGGAGGATGACCCCACCGATATGGCGCACAATTTGAACACCTTGCCGACGCCCTGGGCAGCCGGGGGCAGAGTCCACGAAGGGTTCAAGAAGTATTTGGATCTGATCTGGTCCGATTTGGACTCCTGGCTCCAGGCGCATCCGGGGCGTCTGCTCTTCACCGGTCACAGTCTGGGTGCGGCCCTGGGCACTCTCGCGGCGAGCCTGAGGAAGCCCGTGAAGCTCGTCACCTTCGGCTCGCCACGAGTCGGGGACTCCGGCTTTGTCAACACCCTGTCGGGGTTCGACATTTCACGGTACGTCGATTGCTGCGACGTCGTCACCCGTCTGCCGCCGCCGATCGGTTTCGTGCACGTGAACCAGGAGGCGCCCGTCTACATCGACCAACTTGGAGAGATCAAGCCGGGCGCCACGAAGGATGTCATTCGCCAGGATCGTGGGACGGCACGCGAGGAATACATCCTGCACGAGACTTGGAAATGGGGCAACGCGGCGGTTCGGGACCTCGCCGATCACGCACCGATCAACTACGTCTACGCTCTGAGGCATCAGGCGGCTTCGACAGCTCGGTAACGATTCAGAGACCCGACGCCGGAGATGTGAGTCGATCGGACCGGCATCGCCGCTTCGGAGACCCGGCCAGAGACAGAGGTTCCGGAGAGGTTGGGAGATTCCGCTTCGCAAGGCTCCGGAATCGCCATCCTTTGCATCGCGAGACCGGTCCGTAGAGACGCCCCAGACCCGCTACGAGATCCTCGGCAGGCCACGGGGACGGCGGGGCGTCTCCAACGCGGCGATGTCGCTCCGATCCTCCCCGACCTACAGCGTCGCGACCCAGCAAGACCAGTCTCTCATGCGATAATCCCGGGAGCCCCAAACCCGGAGCCCCATAGCCATGCCCCCCGGCCTGCAACTGCACGTCACCGACTTCCACGACGAAACCCGCTGGCGCTGGGAGCTTCAGGACGATCGCGGCGCCTTTCTGGGCGATCACGAGGTGAGGCTCGATCGCGCCGCTCCCGCGGCCCGTGGGTTCTTCGATCTGCCGGGGTATCTCAAAAATCGCCCGCCGGACACCCCTCCTGAGGAGAGCCTCGAAACGGTCGGCGAGTGGATGGGCCGCGAGGTCTTCGGCGGGGTCCTGACGAAGATCGGTGAGCGGCTCGACTTCCCGGCGACCGTGGTGCGGGTCCACGTCCCCGAGAAGGCGCAGATCCTGCTCCAGCGGCCCTTCGAGCTGGCTCACCTGGACGGCAAGCCGCTCGCCGAGGCCGGCGTGCGCTTCGTCTATCAGCTCGCCGGAGCCGCCGAGCCCAAGGGGGGAAAGCTCACCTCGGACCGGCTGCGCGTGCTCGCCGTCTTCAGCCTCCCCCATGGCCAGAACCCACTGAGCCTAAGGCGCGAGCGGGTGGATCTGGAGCGCTTTCTCAAGAACCTGGCGCAGACGCGGTCCGCCACCGTCGAGCTGCGGGTGCTCCAGTACGGCGCCACCCGGGAGACCCTCAAGGACGCCTTGCTCGAAGGCGCCGGCTGGGACCTGATCCACTTCTCCGGCCACGGCCTCCGCGGCGAGCTCGTGCTCGAAGACGAGCGCGGCGACGCCGACCGCATCGACGCCGACGATCTCGCCAAGCTCCTCCGCCCGGCCAGACCTCGCCTCAAGCTCCTCACCCTCTCCTCCTGCCTCTCCGGAGCCGCCACCCTCGCCGTCGCGCGCCAGCAGATCGGCCTCGACGAGCCGACGCGAGAAGCCGCGGTGACGGAAATGAAAACCGAGGGAGCGCCCTCGTCCCTGCCGAGCCTGGGTCAGAGCCTGGCCGAGGACCTGGACTGCGCCGTGCTGGCCATGCGCTACAGCGTGGGCGACACCTTCGCCCGCGAGGCGGTCCTCAGCCTCTACAAGATGCTGCTCGAAAAAAGCCAGCCGCTGCCGGCGGCTCTCCAGGCCGCCCTGGAGGAGGTGCTCGATCCCGACGAAGAGCCCTGGGCCCCGCCCCTCTCGCTCGTCACTCCCATCCTCTTCGGACCCCGGGCGGCTGATCTCGCCTTCGCGGTACCGCGCACAAGCCCCATCTTCGAAGCCCCGCAAACCGGCATGCAAGGCTTTCCGCCGCCGCCGGAGCGCTTCGTGGGCCGGCTCCTGCCGATGCTGCGAGCGAGTCAAGCCTTGGCGCCGGACAGCGATTATCGGGGCATCCTCTTCCACGGCATGGCCGGAGCCGGCAAGACCGCCTGCGCCCTGGAGCTGGCCTGGCGCCACGAAAAAGGCCGCTTCCCCGGCCTCGCTTGGTCCAAGGCTCCGGATCAGGGACAGGACATCGCCAACGCTCTGACCAACTTCGCCCTTGATCTGGAACGCCAACTCCCCGGCCTCGCCCTCGTGGGCCTGCTCGACGATCCGCAAGAGCTGCGCTCCAAAGCCCTGCCGCGTCTCAAGGGCCTGCTTCAGAACGGACCCGCTGCGCTGATCGTGATAGATAACCTGGAAAGCCTGCTGACCAATAGCGGCGGCTGGCGCGACAGTCGATGGGGAGATTTGGTCAAAACCCTTCTCGATCACACGGGAGCTTCGCGTATCGTGCTCACCTCGCGAGTGGTTCCCACAGACCTCGCGAATCATCCAGCCCTTCTTCTGGAGCCCATCCACGCCCTGAGCCTCCCGGAGAGCGTCCTCCTCGCCGGCGAGTTGCCAAACCTCTCGCTTCTCTTCGCCTCCACCGCCGGCAAGGAGCGCCTCAAGCGTATCCTCGCCGCCGCCCAAGGTCATCCCAAGCTGTTGGAGCTCGCCGACGGCTTGGAGGGCAGCAGTCCCGACGCGCTCGACCAGCAGCTCGCGGAAGAAAAACTGGGGGGAAGCAGCTTCTTCACAAAAGGCGAGACCGAGCAAGGTCCGGCTGCCTTCGTGAAAACCCTGGAAGCCTGGACGGTGGGCATCACCGCCAACCTGTCGGATGCAGCCAAGCTGCTGTTTCACGTGCTTTGCCGGCTGGAGGAGGAAGATCGAGTTTCTACGATCATCAGGGTAACCTGGCCATCTATTCTCAACCGCCTGCGAGAGTCTTTACCGGCAGCCGTGGCAGCACTCACTGAGCCGGAATACAGTCTCACCACCTCCTTGGAGCCACTCGGAGCTACAGGCTTGTTGGAGATTCAGCGTCTGCCAATTCTAGAAGGACAAGGTGAGACAGAAGATTCTGTGGTCCGCATTCACCCTGCCGTCGCCGAGACAGGCCGCCGGGAAGGCGGTTTGATGTTGTGTGAAGCAGTGGATTGGGATTTGGGGGATTTTTGGAGGGCCATGGCCCGGCAGGGTCTCAAGACCGAGATACGGGGGGGTGGCTGGATGGTCGTTGAGGCCGGGAAGAGAGGTACACCTTACCTACTGCGGACGATGCGATGGAACGAGGCCGGGAGACTCCTGGAAAATATGATCCATAGGGACCAATCTCCTGGCACCCTCGCCATGGCTCTGCCCTTCCTGCGCGAAATTGCAGTAGCGAGCCAAAAGACTCCGGAAGGCGTGCAGGCCCTGAGCCTTCTGGCCGAGACACTGTCGATGGTGGGTCGCGACGGTGAAGCCGAGTCAATCCTCCGCAGATTGGTGGAAACTTGCGAGCAAGAGGGAGATCACAAGCAAGGCTCTGTCGCTGCCGGACGTTTGGCCAACCTCCTCCTAGAAACCGGCCGCTTCGAAGAGGCCCTGAAGGTGATAGAACGCGCGGCGGAGCTCACCCGCGGGGCCGGCCTGGGGCCCTGGTCGCAGCGTCTCAATGAGGGGATGCGTCTCCACGTGCTCGCCGCCCTGGGCAGGCATGAAGAGGTTCTCGCCGAGGTGGAGCGGCTGCTGCCATCGCTTGAAGATCTGCCAGCACCCGGCGAGGACGAGACGGTCAATCCCTGGAACGTCCGAGAAGGCCTGCTGTACGCCGGCCTAGAGTCCGCGATAGGGCTTGAAAGGTGGGAGAATGCGTTGAGCTTGGGTGCCGAGATCCTGCGAATCACGGAGCAACGGGGAGCTGACGAGGTTGAGCTGGCGCGAACCGCGTTCAACAACCATGGCCCCTTGCTCCGGCTGCGAAGATTTCAAGAAGCTCGCGAGGTGCTTGAGGCGTGCCGGAGGGTCTTCGAGGAACACCACGATATTGAAATGCTGGGGAAAGCCTTCACGGCCATGGCGTCCCTGGAGGATGATGAGGGGAATCCCTCGGAAGCGGCGACTTTCGAAAAATCGGCTCTGCGGATTAGCTATCAAGTCGGGGATCTCCATGGCTGTGTCATCAGCCACCACAACCTAACGAACTATCTGGCGCAGACCCAGGCGTTGCCTGACGAGATACTCGCCCACCTCTTGGTGGCCGGTGCGATGTGGTTCCAGATTTCTTCAGGGCAGTTGGGGAATGCGCTTCGAAACCTCGCCCGTTTTTCCCTGCCCCCCTCACCCCCGCCGTTCGAGGAGGTCGCCCGCCGGGTGGAGGAAATCGACGGCGTTCACTTCCGCGAGCTTTTTGAGCGCCTTCCGAAGCGCGCGCCGGATGGGGATGCGGCGATTGCGGAGGTGTGGCGGCTGGTGCAGGAAATAAGGGCTGGGGCCGATTCCACGGATGGTGATGGTTGAAGGGGCTCCCGCTCCAGAGACGACCCGCCGTCCCCGTGGCCTGCCGCGGGTATCGTAACGGGTCTGGGTCGTCTCTACGGACCGGTCTCGCGAGGGCAAAAGGATGGCGATTCCGGGGGCTTCGCGAAGCGGCTTCTCCCAGCCTCTCCGGAATCCCTGTCGCTCGCCGCGTCTCCGCGGTTCCGTAGAGACGACCCAGACCCGATACGAGATTGTTTCGGAGGCCACGGGGACGGCGGGTCGTCTCCGATGCGGCGATGCCGGTCCGCTCCACTCGTGCCTCCGGCGTCGCGAATCCCGGACCGAATCCCGGACACGAGATGCGCGGAAAGGTATGGGCGGGAGCTGCGCAAGCGGCGCAACGGTTGATCTGATCAAATCATCCGCTGCGCCATCCAAATTTTTGGATTTTTGAGCAAATCTGCGCCGCGCCATCCAGCGCATTGGATGCGCTGAGCAAATTCGGGCCGATTTGATCAAATCACCGGGAGATCTGAGCAAATTTCCGCCAAAAAAGTCAGATCACCGAAATTTTGACTCAAAATTTGGCTGCGCCAGTCAAATCAACGGTTGCGCCGGGCAAATCTGCGGCTGCGCTGCCGGGCGCGACGGATGAGCCGGGCAGATTTCGCCCGCGCCCGCCAGCCCGGCGATCAGGGCTCTGAGCCCTTCGGCTTCTCCGCCGTCTTCGGCGCCAATCCCGGCTGGTAGAGCACCGGCCGGTTCGCCTTGTCCTTGGCTTCCTTGACCATCCGCCGCACGTCGGCCAGGAGCTTTCTCGCATCGTAGACGATGCCGTCTTTGATCGTGTACTTGACGCCGCCGGTGCGGATGACTTCGTTCTTGGCTGTCACCTTGACGACGCCGGTGCCGTAGAAGACGGCGAGGTTTTCGATCGGGTTCTCTTCCAGGACGACCAGGTCAGCGAGCTTTCCCGGCTCGACGGTGCCGATCTCCTTGTCCATCCCCAGGGCTTCGGCGCCTTTCAACGTGGCGGCGCGGATGACCTCCAGGGGATGGAAGCCCGCCTCGCGCAGCAGCTCGAATTCACGGATGTAGTCGAAGCCGTAGAGCTTGTAGATGAAGCCGCTGTCCGAGCCGACCGTCACCCGCCCGCCGCGGTTCTTGTATTCGTTGACGAAGGTCATCCACAGGCGGTAGTTGTTCTTCCAGTCCACCTCGTTCTCGGTGGTCCAGTAATACCAGTAGGCGCCGTGGTTCTGGCGGTTGGGCGCGTAGAAGTCCCAGAGCGAAGGGAGGGTGTATTCGTCGTGCCATTCGGCGCGGCGGGCGCGCTCGAGGTCGCGGCTTGCTTCATAGATCGTGAAGGTGGGATCGATCGTGAAGTCGAGGCTGATGAGCTCGTTCATCACCTCGTTCCAGCGCTGCGAGTAGGGAGGCGCGGCCTGTTTCCACAGGCGGCCGGCCTCGCCGAAGCGGTCCGCCTCGTTGGCGTAGTTGTAGTCCACGGGGTAGTCCTGGATGGTGCGGTCCGCGAACAGGGCCTCGGGGAGCCCGTACCAATGCTCCATGCTGGTCAGCCCCCAGCGGGCGGAGGTGAGGACGTTGACCCGGGAGACGTCCATCTGGGCGTGGTGGCAGGCGCTGCGCAGTCCCTTTTTCTTGATCTCGTCGATAGCGGCCTGCATGATGTCCGGCCGGTAGCCGAAGAACTTGACGCCGTCAGCCCCCTTGGCGGCGATCTCGTCCACCCACTTGCGGCCCTCTTCGGGCCGGGTGAACGGCGCCTCCCGCCCTTGGCCGAAGACGACGTAGGCCTTGATGCGGGGCGCCGTGATCTCGTTGCGGGCGCTCTTCGCTCTCTGATCCAGGGTCCAGTCGGCGCCGTTGAGGCTGCCGGGATCGCGGACGGTGGTGATGCCGTGGCCCATCCAGAGCTTGAAGACGTACTCGGCGGGCGTGCCCTGCTCCTTGCCGCCGATGTGGCCGTGCATGTCGATCAAACCCGGCGTCACGAACATCCCATGGAGGTCGATCTCCTTGTCCCCGGCTTCAGCCTTGGGCCGCTTCTTGGCGTCGATCTCCACCCCGGGGCTCCCCACCACCTCGACGTCGACGATGCGGTTCTTCTCGATGACGATGTCGACCGGTCCCACGGGGGGCGCGCCCGTGCCGTCGATCAGCGTCGCGCCGCGGAGGATGAGCCGCTGGAAGGGGCCTTCGCCCTCGGCGCGGGGCGGCGCGGGGAGGACGGTCTCTTCCTTGGCCTTGGCTGCCTTCGCCTTGGCCTCCTCCGGCTTCTTGTCTTTCGTCTCCGCCGCGTTCGTCGCGGTCGCCAGACAGGCGGCGACGAGCAGCAGGGCCAGCCACGTCCTCTTCATCGCTCGAGCTCCTTCGGGTAGATCGGCCGCGCCATCCTCTCAAAACCCGCTGCGAGCGGCAAGAGACGGGGTAAGATAAAGGCAAAGCCCCTGGAATGAGCCAGCACCCTTCGGTCTCGCCGTCGTCGTTCACCGTCCCCTGCCCCGGCTGCGGGCAGAGGCTGCGGTTCTCCGTGGCCTCGGAGATGCCGGCGCGGCTGCGCCTCCAGTGCGCCGGGTGCAAGACGGTGTTCGGCGTGCGGCGGCCTGGGGCGCCGCCGGTGGACCCGGCCAACTCCGTGGGCTCGATCGGCGCCAACCCGCCGACCTTCGTCGCGTTCCCCGTCTCCGGGCCTGCGAGCGCGAGCGTCGCCGGATCGCCTTCTGCCACGGTAGCCTCCTCCACAGCGCGGCGGCGCGGCGCGGACGAGCCCGGCTTCGCGCCCAGGGAGCTGCTCGCCGGCCGCTACCGGGTGGTGCGCTTCATCGCCCGGGGCGGCATGGGCGAGGTCTTCGAGGTGGAGGACCTGGAGCTTAAAGGACGGGTGGCCCTGAAGACCGTGCGCTGGGAGGCGGCGCAGGACGCCGTGGCGGTCGAGCGCTTCCGGCGCGAGATCCAACTCGCCCGCAAGGTGACCCACCCCAACGTCTGCCGGATCTTCGACGTCTCGCACCACCGGGAGGAGGGCTCGGCGGAGGCGACCATCTTCCTCACCATGGAGCTGCTGCCCGGCGAGACGCTCTCGCAGCGGCTCCGCCGGGCCGGCCCCATGCTGCCCGGCGAGGCGCTGGCCATCGCCAGCCAGATCGCCGAGGCGCTCGACGCCGCCCATCGGGTGGGAGTCGTCCATCGCGACCTGAAGCCGGGCAACGTGGTGCTGGTGGAGGGCCGGGGCGCCGACGCCGGCCGCGGGCCTCGCGCGGTGGTCACCGACTTCGGCCTCGCTCGCCTGGATTCGGGCGCCGATCCCGCGGCCGGACAGGCCCTCACGCTGACCGGCGCGGCCGGGGTCGTGGGCACGCCCGCCTACCTGGCGCCGGAGCAGGTCGACGGGGGCGAGATCACGGCGGCAGCGGATATCTTCGCTTTCGGCATCGTGCTCTACGAGATGCTCACCGGCACCGTCCCCTTCCTGGGGGAGAACGCCCTGTCGACTGCGGTCAAGCGGCTGCGGGAAGCGCCGGTGCCGCCGCGGGTTCACGCGCCGGGCATCGAGCCGCGCTGGGAGGCGGCCATCCTGCGCTGCCTGGAGCGCGATCCGGCGGACCGCTTCGCCAGCGCGCCCGAGGTGATCCGCGCCCTCGACCGGCCAGTGGAGATGGCGACCGTCTTTACCCCCCGGCCGGCGCCGGAGGTCTCTCGTCCGTCCCCGCCGCCGTCGTCGCCTATCCGCCCCGGCGCTGCTCGGCGCCGGCTCCAGATCGCCGCCCTGGCGGCCCTGGTCCTCGCCGCCGTGGGCGTAGGCTGGGTGCGCTACGGCCAGTGGCGGGAGAAGCAGGCGGCGGCCCTGGGTCACCTCCCCCTGCCCGCCACCGACATCACGCCCCGGCGCTCGGTCGCCGTTCTTGGCTTCAAGGACCTCTCCGGCCAGCCCGGCACGGCGTGGCTGTCGTCCGCCCTGTCCGAGATGCTCTCCACCGAGCTGGGCGCGGGCGGCGGTCTGCGCGTGGTCGCCGGCGAGAACGTGGCGCGGGCGAAGGTGGAGCTGGGCCTGGGAGCCGCCGACAGCCTGGCCCGGGACACCCTCGGCCGGGTGCGCACCCTGCTGGGCTCCGATGCCGTGGTGCTCGGCTCCTACGTCGCCCTCGGCGGCGGTGACAGCGCCGGGGGGGCCGGGGGCCGGCAGATCCGCCTCGACGTCCGCCTGCAGGATACCAGGGCAGGCGAGACCACCACCTTGACGGAAGCCGGCAGCGAGCGGCAACTCTTCGATCTCGTGTCGCGGGTGGGCAAGCGTCTGCGCCGGCAGTTGGGGGTGGAGGACGAGGGCGCCAATACCGGCGATGGCGAAGTGCGTGCGGCCCTGCCGGCGAGCCCCGAGGCGGCCCGCCTCTACTCCGAGGGGGTCGAGCGGCTGCGCCTCTTCGATCCCGTGGGTGCCCGCGACCTGCTGGCCCGGGCAGTGGCGGCCGAGCCGGGCAACGCCCTCAGTCACTCCGCCCTCGCCACGGCGTGGAACGCCCTGGGCTACGACGTCAAGGCACGGGACGAGGCCAAGGCGGCTTTCGACCTCGCGGCCAACCTCCCCCGCGAGGAGCGCCTGCTGATCGAGGGCCGCTACCGCGAGGTCACCCAGGACTGGGACCACGCCATCCAGACCTGGTGGAAGCTGTGGTCCCTGTTCCCCGACAACCTCGACTACGGATTGCGCCTCGCCGCCGTGCAGACGGACGCCGGCCGGGTGTTGGACGCCCTCGCCACCACTGCCGCCCTGCGCACCCTCCCCGCGCCGTCGCGGGACGATCCCCGCATCGACCTGGCCGAGGCGATGGCGGCGGGCGCCGGCGCGGACTTCAAGCGGCAGCAGGCCTCGGCGGCCCGTGCCGCGGCCCGCGGGGCGGCCCAGGGCGCGCCTCTGATGGTGGCGCAAGGACGCCTCCTGGAGTGCCGGGCGCTGCGCAACCTGGGGCAGCCGGACGCGGCGCTCGCCGCCTGCGAGGCGGGGCGCAAGCTCCACGAGCAGGTGGGAGACCGGGCGGGCGTGGCCGAGGCCCTCACCCATGCCGCCAACGTCCTCTATGACCGCGGCGACCTGCCGGGCGCCGACCGTCTTTATGAGCAGGCGCTCGCCACCTATCGCGAGATCGGCAACCGCGGCGCCGAAGCCGGCGCCCTCAACAACATCGCCGTGGTCTTGAAGAGCCAGGGGGATCTGGACCGCGCCCGCCAGCTCTACGAGCAGGTGCTCTCGATCAGCCATGAGATCGGCAGCCGCGGCGGCGAGGCCTACGCCCTCAACAACCTCGCCGGCGTGCTGCTGCGGCGGGGCGAGCTCGACGAAGCGGCGAAGCTGTTCGAGCAGTCCCTCGCTATCCGCCGCGAACAGCAGGACCGGGGCGGCGCCGCCTACGCCCTGGACAACCTCGGCGTGGTGCTGCGCCGCAAGGGGGAGCTGACCGCGGCGCGCCAGCGGCATGAGGAGGCGCTCGCCATGCGGCGGGAGATCGGCCAGAAGATCGGCGAGGTGGCCTCGCTCAACAACCTCGGCGCCGTCCTCCTGGATCAGGGAGAGCTGGCCGCGGCCCGGGGGGATTTCGACGCCGCCCTGACCCTCGCCCGCCAGACCGGCAACAAGAGCGCCGCCGCCTACTCGCTCTTCGGCTTGGGCGAGGTGCTCGCCCGCGAAGGCAACGCCGCCGAGGCCCGCCGGCGCCACGAGGAGGCCCTCGCCCTGCGCACCCGGCTCGGCGAAAAAGGAACCTCGGCCGAGAGCCGGCTCGCCCTCGCCAGCGTCCTGCTGGACCTGGGCGATCCGGCGCGCGCCGCGGACCTCGCCCGTGCCGCCGCCGAGGAGCTGGGCCGCCAGGGAGCCGTGAGCGATCAGGCCCGCGCCCTTGCGATCACCGCCCAGGCCGAGGACGCCCGCGGCAATGCCGCCGCGGCCCGGGACGCCGTCGGCCGCGCCTCGGCCCTCGTCCAGGGCAACCAGGACCTCCAGTCCCGCCTCACCGTCGAGCTTGCCGCCGCCCGACTGGGCCGAAGCGAAGAGCCCGTGCTGGGGAACATCGCCGGTCAGGCCGCCCGGGCCGGCCTGCTGGATGTGCGACTCCAGGCGGAGCTGGCCTTGGCGCAGCGGGCCGCCCAAGGGAAGGGTGGCGACGGCGGAGCCAGGCTCGCGGCGCTGCAGAAAGAGGCTGCCGGCCTGGGCTACGGCGCCATCGCCAGGAAAGCCCGGGGCGGCTGAATCAGGAGGCCGTCCGCCGGCCCGGCGCCACCACGGCCAGCCCCGCCGCCGCGGCGAGGGCCACGAGCGCGCCGAAGTCGAAGGCCCGCGCCGAGCTCCAATGGTCCCAGATGAACCCGAAGAGGAGCGAGGCCGGCAGGGCGCCGATCCCCAAGGCGAGGTTGTACCAGCCGAAGGCCGCGCCGCGCCGGTCCTGCGGGACGAGGTCGGCCACCAGCGCCTTCTCCACCCCCTCGGTCAAGCCGAAGTAGAGGCCATAGACGGCGAAGAGCGCCCAGGCCTGCCAAGTCTGGCCGGCGCGGCCGAAGGCAAAGTAGACGGTCGCATAGATGAGCCAGCCGGCGACGATGAGGGGCTTCCTGCCGACCCGGTCCGAAAGGATTCCGCCGGGCGTGCTGGCCACGGCTTTGACCAGGCTGAGCAGGGCCCAGAGGATGGGGATGAGGGCCGTCGAGACGCCGAGCTGACCCGCCCGCAGGATCAGGAAAGCATCCGTGGAGTTGCCCAGGGTGAACAGGAGGAGGACACCGAGAAAGGCCCAGAAGCGTTTCCCGAGAGGGGTCTTCAAATCGAGCGGCGGCGCCTGGCTCCGGGGCGCCGCCCGTGGCACCTCGCGCACGCCGAAAAACAGCATCAGCACCGCCAGCGCTCCGGGGATGGCGGTGAGCAGGAAGACGGTGCGCAACTGGAGCCCGCCCCACTTCAGGATCGCAAAGGCGAGGAGCGGCCCCACCATGGCGCCGGCATTGTCGGCGGCGCGGTGGAAGCCGAAGGCGCGGCCACGGATGGCGGAATCGACCGAGTCAGCGATCAGGGCGTCCCGCGGCGAGGTGCGGACCCCCTTGCCCACCCGGTCGGTGACCCGGATGGCCAGCACCTGGCTCACCGACTGCGCGAGACCGATCAGGGGCCGGACGATGGAGGCGAGCGTGTAGCCCGCGAGCACCAGCGGCTTGCGCCGCGAGACGCGGTCCGACCACCAGCCGCTGGCGAGCTTGAGGAGCGCCGCCGTGGTCTCGGCCGCCCCCTCGATGGCACCCACGGCCGTGGCGCCGGCCCCCAGGACGCTGGCCAGGAAAACCGGCAACAGCGGATAGGTCATGTCGCTCGACACGTCGGTGAGAAAGCTCACCGCGGCCAAGGCGACGACGTTGCGGCCGAGCCTGGGACGCTTGGGGGACGTGGAATCGGCGGCCATCAGCCGCGATTCTAGGATGAAACACGAACGGCCGGCTTGCGCCGGCCGTTCTCTCATCTCTCGGGTAGGGATTTCTAGACGCTCTTCTTCGGGCTGGAGACCTGGGCCCGGCCTTCCTTCTTGGTCGAGACCTTCTTGGGGGTGTCCTTCCTCGACTCCCGCTTCGGCTTGGCATCGGCCTTGGAATCCTTGGCCTCCTTCTTGGGCTTCGGCTCCCGGGCCTTCTTGGGCTCCTTGGGCGGCTCGGCCTCCGCCGCGGCCGCCTCGCGCTCGACCAGCTCGAGCACCGCCATCTCGGCCCCGTCACCCTGACGCGGTCCGAGCTTGACGATGCGCAGGTAGCCGCCCGGCCGCTCCGTGAAACGCGGCGCGATGTCGTCGAAGACCTTCTTGACCAGCTCGCGCTTCAGCACCCAGCGCAGCACCCAGCGCCGGTCGTGGAGCGTGCCGTGCTTCCCCCGGGTGATCACTCTCTCGGCGATAGGGCGCAGCTCCTTGGCCTTGGGGAGGGTGGTGACGATCTTCTCCTTCTCCACCAGCGACTGGAGCTGGTTGCGGAACAGGGCCTCCCGGTGAGAGGAGGTCCGCCCCAGCTTTCTGCCTTTGACCGCGTGACGCATGTCGTTCTCTCCTCAGGCCCCGATCAGGCCGAAGCTCCGACGCCGGAGGGGCGCTCCGGCACGTCCATTCCCAGGGAGAGACCGAGCTTGTCGAGGACTTCCTGGACCTCTTCCAGCGACTTCTTGCCGAAGTTCTTGGTCTCCAGCATGTCCTTCTCGGTCCGGCGCACCAGGTCGCGGAGCGTGTGGATGTTGGCGTTCTTGAGCGAGTTGGCCGAGCGCACCGACAGATCGAGCTCGTCGATGTTCTTGGCCAGCAGGGCGTCGAGGCCGGCGAGCTCCTCGCGGCCCAGCTCGCCGCCGTCGTGGCGCAGGCTCTCCTCGGTCTGGATGAAGATCCCGAGGTGGTCCTTGAGCAGCATGGCGGCGAGCGACACGGCCTCCTCGGGGCGCACCGTGCCATTGGTCCAGATCTCGAGGATCAGGCGCTCGTAGTCCGTGGTCTGGCCCAGACGGGCGGCCTCGACCCGGTAGTTGACCCGCCGCACCGGGCTGTGGGCCGAGTCCACCGGGATCCAGCCGATGCCCATGGACTCGTCGAAGTTGCGGTCGGCCGAAACGTAGCCGCGCCCCTTCTTGATCTGGGCCTGCAGCTTGAGCCGGCCCTCCTCGTTGACGGTGGCGATGTGGACGCTGGGGTCGAAGATCTCGACCTGCGGATCCTCGTTCATGTGGCCCGCCGTCACCGTGCCCGGCCCCTGGACGTCGATGGACAGGACCTTCGCCTCCTCCGAGTGGAGGGTGATGGCCATCTGCTTGAGGTTGAGGATGATGTCGGTGACGTCCTCCTGGACGCCGGGGATCGACGAGAACTCGTGCAGCACGCCCTCGATGTTCACGGCGGTGATGGCCGCGCCCTCGATGGACGACAGCAGGCAGCGCCGCAGGGCGTTGCCGATGGTGGTGGCGAAGCCGCGCTCGAACGGCTGCGCGGTGAAGCGGCCGTACGTCCCGGTCAGCGTCTCCGTATCGACCTCAACGCGCTTGGGGCGTTGAAAACCTTTCCAAAGCATAATGGAACTCCTTCCCTGAGTTTCGACTCCCGATCAGCGGCTGTAGAGCTCGACGATCAACTGCTCCTGAATGGGGAGCTTGATGTCCTCGCGGACGGGGAGGCGCAGCACTTTGCCGGTGGTGTTCTCCGCATCCAGCTCCAGCCACTCCGGCACGCCTCGACCCCGCGCCGTCTCGACGCTGGACCGGATCAGCGGGTTCTTGCGGCTGGCATCCTTGATCGCGACCGCCTGCCCGGCCCTCACCTGATAGGAGGGGATGGTGATCTTGCGGCCGTCCACCTGCACGTGCCCATGGCGGACGAACTGCCGCGCCTGAGCCCGGGAGGCGGCGAAGCCCAGACTGTAGATGACGTTGTCCAGCCGCTTCTCCAGCATCACCAGCAGGTTCTCGCCGGTGATGCCCTTGCGGCGGTCGGCCTCCTCGAAATAAGTGCGGAACTGCGCCTCGAGCACGCCGTAGATGCGCTTCACCTTCTGCTTCTCGCGGAGCTGCAGGCCATAGCCGAGCGTCCGCCGCCCGCGCCGCGTGCCGTGCTGGCCGGGCGGGAAGTTGCGGCGCTCAACGGCGCACTTCTCCTTGAAACAGCGGTCTCCCTTGAGGAACAGCTTCATCCGTTCGCGCCGGCACAGCCGGCAGACGGGTCCGGTATATCTTGCCACTGG
>Ga0136846_1230599_pt1 | contig 112476 bp, 178 predicted proteins | sample HopSoiMetagenom2_FD_96841 | JGI IMG/M metagenome (GOLD analysis project Ga0136846, IMG submission 96841) | Grasslands soil microbial communities from Hopland, California, USA - 2 Assembly 2016 (version 4) | ecosystem: Environmental > Terrestrial > Soil > Grasslands | place: USA: Hopland... | reverse complement strand
GTTTCTGCAATAGCTGTTCCCAATTTCACATTGTGAATTCTAAATTTGAGCTTTTCTTCATCAGGTAAATCAACTAGCATCTCATCATTTCTAATGAGTGCCACTGATGCTGACTCGGCTGCCATATAACAAAGCAATGAGAAGTCCATACCAAAGGGCAACATGGAATGCTTGCGTGCAAACATCTCTTTGCCCTCAGCTTCAAGGACATCAAGGCTCGCAGGATGTTGCCCATACTTCTCAGGCTCGTTCTTCATTCGATTGGGGCCAATCATGTCCCACATCATCGAACGGGATAGCTCTGTAGTGAGCGCCTGCCACGGGTCAATAGGTGCGACAGGCGACACGTCTTCAAATGGATCGATCATTCATTCCTTCGCTTCTGACCATCTCTGGCAGACAGTAACATCACCGACGTCCAGAGGGACCTTGAGTAGATCCTGTACTTCCTTACCGAGCATGGCTATTTTCAGCATTACCTTCCCTTCCTCAACTCTGTCTTCAGGGCAGAGAATGACAAGCTCATCATGCACAGAAAGAATCATCTGGATTTCTCTTCCAGGATTATTTAGTGCGTCCTTTGATGTTAGCTCATGCATCCGTACCATTGCAAACTTGATGATGTCACCAAGAGATCCCTGTACCAGGCTGTTGACAACCTGACGTTCTCCTCTTGCGAGAATAGAACGCTCGGCTCTCCACGGCTGCTCAGGATTGTACCACTCCAGCTTAGGAGCTTCACGCTTAGCAATGTGCGGAAGGACTTCCCACACGCGACGCTTACGCCCCATGAGCGTACGGATATAAGGATCTTCCTTACGGCTCTTGGCTAGCTTGAGAATGTAATCCTTGAACTGGTAGATCTCAGGGAATGCCTTACGGTGATCTGCAAGCAGTTGCTCAGCTTCCTCAACTGTAATGTTAAGAGTCTTTGCAACCTTATCCTTTTGTGCTCCATAAACAATAGCGAAGTTCAGAGTCTTGGCCGCACTACGCTGCCATTTCTGAACTTCTTCAACAGGCACACCGTAAACCAGAGCGGCTGTCTGAGTGTGCGCGTCAATTCCTGCCTGGAAACCGTCGTACAGACCACCATAGCCAATCATAGATGCCAGAATACGCAGCTCCATCTGACCATAGTCAGCTACAAGGAGTCGATATCCAGGCGGAGCCATGAATAGACCACGGATCTTCTTACCCAAATCTGTATCAGGTCTGGGAATGTTCTGAAGGTTCGGCTCTCGTGAAGAGAATCGACCTGTAACCGTACCATACTGAACAAGATCTGTATGAATTCGTCCATTGAAGATACGACAGGGCTTTCCATTCTCCTCATCGCCAATATAACCGATGACATATGTATTGAGGATCTTAGAGACTTCCTGATATTCCAGGAGAGCATCTACTACTGGATTGCCAGCGTACTTCGCAAGAGTTTCACCATCTGTAGACGGATCTCCAGTCTTTTTGGAGAACCTGAGAGGCTTTAGTGCTTGTCCACCATCCTTTTTATAACCGAAAAGGATCTCACGTTTCTGTGGATTAGAGTTAATGTTGAATACTCTACCAGCAGCACGGTAGATCTTTGCTTCGATCACTTCCAGTCTGCGAGTGAGGTCTACCTTCAGTTCCTCAATCGCCTGTACGTCCACAGGAGCGCCTATCAGACCCATGTGTGAGCAGACTTCCGTCACGCTGTTCTCAAGCGCTGCAATGGGCCATAGCTCCTCTTCTAGGAGCCCCTTAGAGAACCGCTTCCACAGCAGCCACGTGTACCGAGCGTCAAGCAGGGCGTATCGGGCTACCTTGGAGAAAGGATGGAGTTCAATGCGCTTTCCAACTTCCTCCTTGTCGTAGTCAACCGCGTAGTACCACTTAGTCAGCAGCTTGAGACCCTTACCCATAGGCCGCTTAGGTCCAGCAGCCATCTGACCAATGTTCTCATCCAACAGCCACTGGAATACAATGCTGTCTTCCATAGGAGCGGAAGGGATAGCACCGAAATACTTTTCCACTGAGATGAAGTCGAACGTAGCATTGTGCGCGATCTTCTTAATCCTCTTGTTGAAGAACAGAGGACGAAGGATTTCGAATACAATGCTAGGCTTTAGCTGCTGTGGTGCTTCATTGTAGAGAGGCGGGAAGTTCTCGAACTTCTTTGTCTCTGGATTCTTCTTCTTGAATGCCTTTCGAAGAAGGACATCCCCATTCGGATGACCAATAGGGATAACAATGGTCCGACCATGAGTAGCCATGGAAATCCAGACTACTGTGTTCTGTGTTGGTACTCCTCTTGTGTCAGGAAGAGCACCATCCATAGTCTCAGTGTCCCAAGCAAAGGCATCTTGCTTCAGGAAGTAAGCTACTTCCTTTCTGAGTTGTTCCTCAGTAAGGATTACACCTTCCATTAATCGATATCCTCTCCAGGAGCCATGAACTGAATGTAGTAATAGTCGTAACCGTATTGACCCTCCCTTTTCAGAAGAACCATATCGTCAAGGGAATCCCAGTGCTCCCATTCGTAGTCGTCAAAGTGACCCTTCTTTTCCCACGCCTTCAGCTTGCCCATTGCGATCTCGTGAGTCCAGGCAAACTGTACATCATACTGATCATGTCGGCTACATCCATCGTACGTGTAGTGCCTGATCATCCAGATTCCGTCTGGCATGTCTTCCATCATTCCTCCTAAGTAAAGAAGCCCTGCCCCGACAGAAGTTAATCTATCAGGACAGGGCTTCAAGGTCAATACTTACTTGCGCTTCTGCGGAAGGTCCCCAGGAAGAACCTCAGATGCAACGTCCTCAAGGTAGTCAGCAGTGTTGATGTAGACAACCTCTGCGCCGTATCGATCCTCGTTAAGCTCAAGGATCTCATCCTCGTTAAGAGGCTCAAGAGAGTGATCGTCCATCAGGTCACGAGCACGAAGGTAGCTCACGCTGGTAGAAGGAGCGGAACGACCAGCAACCTTCACGTGACGAACCTCAAAGTAAGTGTTCGTTGCGTCAAGCTCAGCCTTGTTCTCAGCGATGTCCTGAAGCTGAGAAGAAACCTCGGTGCCGAACGTCCAAGTCTTGACCTCAGAAGGATCATCGATAAGGTCAACCACGTTCATAACGAACGTCCAGGATGCACGAACACCAGCCTGGCAAAGCGGGCACTGGTTCTGAGTGCAAGTGTAGTAACGGTTCTTGGAGTTGACATAGTGACGCTTGTACTTGACAGGCGGAGCAGCGTCAAGAACCTTGATCACACGAGTGCCATTGTCCTTCAGCTTAAGGACAGGAGCCTTGACAGTCTCAGTGCGCTCTTCCTGCTTAGCACCCCAACCAGAGCTGACAGCAGTACGGGTCACGCGCGGAGCGGGAGCCTCTTCCTGCTCTTCCTTAGCGTAGGAAGCAGCCTCAACATCGTGCGGCATGTCCATGTTGGAAGTGTCAGCATCAGTAACGCGAGTACGGGAAATCTTAGCCATTAAATGGTCTCCTTATTAGAATGCGCTCAGGCATATTAGAAAGGTTTATTACGGAAGTACACGAGTAATGAGCGAACCCTTGTTACTCGTCATTGAGCGAGCCCATGTAAGGTCTGCGCCCTGAATCTCGTTGAGCATATCAGAGATTTCCTCTCCGACTGCACTGAGATCCGAATCAGCGGGTACTACCTTCTTAATGCTGGTGAACAGTGCCATCTTCTCGTACTGTACTACGGCAAGTTCCCAGCTCCTTGAGTAGGTGATCTCGATCATATCACCCTGTGGTGACATTGTCACCTTGTCCAGCGGGATCACTGTTGCAACAGCATCTGAAACAGTCTCACTGCTTTCTGCTGGAACATCGTCTCCGACAGACGTTTGCCTTTGTCTGGCAGCCATATTCCTTCTTCCTTTGCGATCTTGACTAGTCCCTCAACCATACCACGGGTGTACATTCTTCGTCTACCCCGTGGATCATCTGAAGGCTTCGTGTACGGCGACTTAGGTAGGATACCCTCTCGTTCCCACTTGCGCAAGGTCACTGCTGATCTGTTGCCAAGTGCCTTGCCCAACTGGCCGATGGAAAAGAATTCTGTTTCCTTTCCACCGACCAGAAAGACGAACGGCTTGTCATCCCACTTCTCAGTCTCCTTTTCCTGAACCTTATTCATCTGCTCGAAAAGCAGAGGAACTTGGGAACCTGGAAAGGTCTTTAGAAATCTATCTGTGTATTGGGATGACAATTAATACCCACAATCATAATCAAACTGAACAACAGCCTCGGGAGTTACTACGATCTTGGTGTCATTACCGAATACAGAACGCAGAGCATCCTCAAATGCTCCATCCTGAACAGGAACGTTTACCTTGCTTACCCAATCGCCATCAGGGTGACTACCGTAAGCCTCGTACTCATAATCATCATAGTAGACATCCTCATCAGGATACGCAACTTCCATGTCAGGCTCTGAGTCGTTCAGCCATGCCTGTGCAACCTCATCATTGGCAGTCAGCTTAACCTCACGGATAGAGAACTCACAAGGCTCTCCGTCGTTCCAACCAGGAGTGTACTGCTCCCACATGACTGCCTTGACACCCTGCTCAAAAGCAAGCTTGAAGTATGGGTACAGCTCCTCAATAGGCTTCTGAATGGCACGAGACCAACCGCCGTAGCTACCCTTTACTGCCATACCCATGAATACAGTACTGTTACCCATTACTCTCCCTTATTAAATACATCATTGAAATTACCAACTTCCTTACGGACAGCACCAGACATCCAACGCGTGTTGTCATTGTCTGTGGGGATGTGCTTAAGGTAATGCTCAGGACTAGGAAGGAATCCTAGATCCTCTACGATGTGCCGTTCTGCAATGAGACGAACAGGCACTTGAATTGTCTTTGTATTCTTCTGGATAGAAATAGTCTTGCCGAATAGATCCTCACACAGGTAGACACCAAGAGTGTGATGATACATGGCACGATGACGGTAATCGCCAAACGTCTTCTTAGAAGAATCAATGAACTCTTCAATGGGTAGATAGTCTTCTGGCTTACCGCCCCACTTGTGTGAGGCGGAAACCGCATGGTACCAACTGTTAATACTCAATCACATCCTCAATGACAAACTCGCTCATCAGATGATTTTCGATATCGAAATAAGCAGCATCAATAAAGGGCTGCCAATCGTATTCATCCTCAAGAGCCCGAACCTGAGCAGGAGTCAGATCCATATAGAGGGTAGGGATATCAAAGGTGATTCGTACTCGCATCAGTAATCGAACTCTTCCTTCTCCGCAAGGTATTCCTTGTGCTGCTCTCGTGCCCAGTCGTATACCATCTCAGTGAAGGATCAGTCAGCAACAAGACCATCAAGAGCAGCAATAAACTCCAGCATTTCATCATAGGTGAGCTGCTTTGCCATCTCCCATGCAATGTCCTCGGAATCAAGTTCAGTGACAACACTAAAACCCATTACTCTTCTACCCTTTCGAAGTACTTATATAGGAAACCTTCGTCAAGCATAACTACTTGATCCTCGTAATACCAGCCCTGCTTTTCTCTACGAGTGCCACGGCACTTGAGAATGTAGTAGGCAATTCCATCCTCGGGATCGTTGAATCCTCCGAGAACTTCTACGATGTCTTCCTCATGCATTCCGAGTTCAAAATCATTGGTGAACTTGTCACCCTTCTGAACATTCTCATACATTGACAGCCTGCCACTTCACAGTAACTACCTCAATAGGCTCAACAAGAGTGGCTTCTACATGACCGCTGTAGTCATCCCAACGATCCTGTCCTTCCTGCATTTCAGTAGCAGGGTCCATGTAATCGACCATGTAATACTTGTCATCGTCTGCCTTGAATACTAGTTCAAGGACGGAATACCAACGACGCTTATCAATAGTCTCCTCATAGACAGCGCCATAAGGAAGATCATAGTCCTCTTCCAGCTCTTCTACAGTGAAATTCCTGGTAACTGTTGCCATAATTTGCCTCTCTAGTAGTCCATAGAATCTCTCTTCTAAAGAAGAGAGAAACTAAAGCATACTAGCGACGACGCGTGGTGGTGCTACGACGAGTCGTAGTGTGGCGAGTAGTCGTGTGTCGCGTAGTAGTACGGCTACCGTTCTTGTGAACAGTAGTGGTAGTACGGTGAATAACGGTAACGTGATGCGTCTTCACGTAGCTAGAGCTAGCGTGATGCGCAGGGTGGAGACTGTTGCTGTACAGGCTACGGTGGCTGGTGTAGTAGCTGTAAGGAACGTAGACGTAGTGTCCGCCATCCCAAACCTGCTCATAACCCTGGTCTGCATAGCCACCCTGATTGCCACAAGCCGTAGCACCAGTGAACAGAACAGCAGCCGTACCGAGTGCTGCAAGAACCTTCTTCACGTTTCTATCTCCCTTATACCTTGGTTGGATTGAAGCTCCACGATACTGTCTCATCGAAGAAGCTGTCAAGCTCCTCTTGTGAGATCAGGTCTCGCACGAACAAGTCCCACAGTACATCCTGATCCACGTGTTGTACAGTCACGATTGGACGCTTCCACATGTCAGGATGATTGCGAGGATCATTGGCACGCTCCATCAGAAAGTCGATGACGCGTTCCTCGTTGAGTACCTTACTGACCTTCTTCGTTTTCTGCAAGCTACCGTACTGCTTGCCTGCGATCTCCAAAGGCTGAGAGAACGCTATCACATGGGAGCCACGAGCGTTAGTCTCTGCATCGCGGAGATACGGTTCTAGCTCCTGCTTGATGTTCTCCTGTGCAGTCTTTCTATCAGCAATCTCCTTGTTGAGCAAGAGGTACGCTGCAACCTTGGCCTTAACAGCAGGGTTATCTGAAGGTAATGGTGTTGGCGTTGACAGTTGTTCCATATGCTCTCCTTGTAATAGTGATGTTGTTCTCGGAGGTACGAAGCTGCTTAGAAATGTACTTGTCCAGCTCATCTACATCATCAAAAGTGAGAGTAGACATAGCAATTCCAGTCTTAACATCTACCTGGAAGTAAGTATCAGGACGCTTACGGAATCGAATAGGAGAACCAATAGCCTTACCGCCAAAGTGCGGAGGGTTGAGCCACTTATCAGAACCAACTAGCTTGAACTGAACAGACTTGTCCGCAAGATAGGTAGCAATATTAGGGGAAGCAGCAACTTCCTTACGGATAGCTACAAATTTATCCTCTGCAAGCAGAGATGAAACCTTAGCCATAGCCTCAGTCTTGTCCTTAGAAGAAAGAATCTTCTTATCGAAGGAATCCGTAAGGATATACCAGACTATTGGCTTTATGCGGAATTCAGTACCGCTAGGGAAGTCAGTGCTACTTCCACAGTCAGTCCACTCGTTATAGTTCTCATCATTTCTCCACGAAGGGAGCTGAGCCTTGAGTGTACGGAATTCAATACCGTCAAGAACATGTGCCATTAAGATTCTCCAAAGTAGGATTTCAGAAATTGCGTCAAGTTTTTAGCTTCATTAGTTACTCTACCATCTGCCTCTGACACTCCGGTCAGGACAGCTCTACTGACTCTAGCCTTATAGTTCAGGCGTGTCAACTGGTACTCTTCGATGCTTCCACGGACAATGAGATTGTCAATGTAGACGTGTCGGAAGATGGAACTAGCTCTAACGTGGCGTCCATTTCTTTGCTTAAAAGTTCCGGATGACATTGGCAAATCATAGTTGACAAGGTGACTAGCTGCGTATAAATCGACTCCGTATCCTCCAGCATCAGAGGAGATGAAGAGTCTACACTCAGGGTCATGCGTAAATACGGAGATAGCTTCTCCTCTTTGTTTTCCATTCAGATCTCCATTAAATATGACAGGCTTATACTTCTTCAGTGCATTGGTGAGGATAGGCTGAACACCCTTGAACCTAGCAAAGACAATGACCTTGTGTCTAGGATCTTCTTCCAGGTACTCAGTGACTACCTCTAAGCATGCCTCCACCTTGGCACCTAGAACGTCCGTAGACGGCAGTCTCCCAGCCTTCCACAGCTCGTACGCGTACTTGGACCCACTAGGGTCTGAAGGGTCCTCATACGCCCTTGCAGAGGCTTCTAGGAGTGTCGGGTCATCCAAGAGGAGATGTAACGCGAGAAGCCTTCCGGTGATAGCTCCCATGCTGGAATTGTCGTCGGACTTTTCCCCTGCATAGTATCGCGCAAGGTCTTTACTGACTGAGGGACCAGCATCGTAGAGGTAGTAGAGGAGTTCTTTGGCAATTGTGTCGTATAGTTTCTTAGTTTCATCATCCATCTCTATATAAACGTTGTATTCCTCAACCGTTGGCATGAATGAGGCTACGTCAGGATCGTCTCTCCTCTTTGAGATGCACGCTTCCATTAATCTTCTATTCAATTCAGGCATATTCTTATAGCCTGTAATCATATTGAAGGAATTACGAGTGATAAATGTATCCTCAAACTCCTGCCAATTACCTAGTACAGTCTCATCAATCCACTGCATGATAGAGAATAGTTCTTCTGCCTTTCCATTCTCTACTGGTTCAGCAGTTAATCCAATTCGATATCTAGGCTTTAGCTTTTTTATTGCTTTTGTTTGTTGTGTTCCGAAGTTCTTTATCGACGTTACTTCGTCTACTAGTACCAGCTCTGGGCTTAGTTTCTTTACGAACTCCAGTTCCTTCACTACTTGCCGTATACCCATGATCAGATAATCTGGCCTCTCCTGGAGGCATGCAGTGTACGCAGCCATCCTCTTGGCAGGGCTGAGAGAACCATCCACTACTAGAACCTTCGCTCCATTCGTGAACTGCTCTATTCTCTCCTTCCACTGAACCGTCAAACTGCTGCTCATTATCAAAAGGGCGCATTCGATGTCACCTCTGTCTCTTAGTTCTTCAATAGCTGCAATAGATACAACCGTCTTTCCAGTGCCCAAGTCCAACGCCAATAGGGCCTTCTCCCTTGTGAGGATCAGGCCCTTGGCTTGCTCTTGGTACTCTCGTAATTCTCCCTTAAAAGTCATGCCGATACTTTAGCAGACTTTTCGCATTTATGATAGCCCGTTGGATATCTTTATCTGTTACTCCTTCAGTACCCAGATCCTTTGCCCATGGAATGTGGGAATAGTCTACGAATTTAATTCGTCTACCACTTGTCCGGTACTTCTGTCGGAGATCCCACATCTTCTTAAGCCCTACATCATCATTATCCAGGGCAAAGATAATGATCTCGGCTCTGTCAAAGAGAAGGTCTAGTTGCTGTTCAGAAATTTGTACGCCGTAACTAGAAACACCACCAGATATACCAGCAGTATGAAGGCGTAGACAGTCCAGCGGACTCTCCAGTACGATCGCTGTGCTTCCGGTGAGAGTTTCGATACCGAATAGAGTTTCTGCTTTGTTGACTCGCGCTGGTTTATTACAGAACCATCCTTCACCCTTTTCCTGGTACCCCCATAGCTCCCCCGTTTCAGGAGAGCGTATGGGGAGAATCCAGTTTTCCTTTTCAGAATCCCACAGAACTCCGTAGTGGGTTACAGCTCCCTGAGAGATTCGTCGTCCGTCCAGTGCCGCGTACGGTGGAGCATTGAAGAGCGCCAGTCGTGCTTCGTTCCACGGTTGTATCCTCGCGTCTCGTTCGAGATCAGAAGACCGCCCTTCGGGATCAGCCAAAATTCGTCGTAGTCGCTGGACTCCACCACGATTACGGACCCATTGCTCTGCGTCAGATCGATCATATTCCTTGACCTCCTGTACTAGGTAAACGAATGAACCACTGAATCCACATGAGAAGCAGGAATGCTGTCCTGTCTCAAGGTTAACCGACCATTTGTTGGGACGGTTATTGTATTTCTCAAGCCTATTGAAGTGACCTGGGCATATAGCCCAAGCCTCTCCATGGATGATTCGTACTACTTCAATCCCAAGTTCTTCGAGACAGGCTAGAACGTCTCCTGGAATAGGAGTTGTTCTCTTGACCCACCCGTTAGAAACCCCCTGAGAATGCTGAGTCGTTTTCATCCAAAAGCTCCCGGTCAATGTCGTCGTCCAGGTCAAAGCCTTCCAGCTCTGTGAATTCCCCTGTGTCGTAGTCAAACAGTAGCACGATCTCTGTAGGTGCACAAGATCGGGAAAGCAGAACCTTCATCTTACGCATCTTCGTGTCTTCTGTGCGCTCGATACCAATGACAGTGTTGCTGTACTGGACGAAGGCACGTGAACCCATGATGGAGTCATTGTTCAGCGTCTCACCCTTGGTACGGGCAGGCGTTGACTGAGTGACTGCAACGATGCAGATACTACGTCTCATGGCCAGGAACTTCAAGCCCGAGACGATGTTGGCAAGCGCAAGAGGAGTTCCCTTGTTCTCGCCCCGCTCGTCTTCCATCATATACACACCATCAACGATCACCACATCAGGCTTGAAGACATCGATCTTCGCACCGATGGAAGTAACCGTCATACAGTCCTCAGAGATTAGCATAGGCGGAAGTTCTTCAGTCCGCTTGATACCTTCCTGAAGTGCAGCCCACTGATCATGATCCATCTGACCGCTGTTCAGCAAGTTGTCGTTAAAGCCAGCACGATAAGCGTCAAGCCTACGTGTCTGCTCATCAACTGTCTGCTCATATGTCAGATACATTACACGATATCCGTCTTCCTGGATATTCATAGCAATCTTCATTGCCAAGGAAGACTTAGATGCCTTAGCCAGACCAGTCACTGTTACAAGCTGACCAGGCTGAAGGCCCTGTGTGGCTCTGTCGATGGTTGGGAAACCTGTAGGGGCACCCACTAGCGTCCCAGGGTTGTTCTTCCGTTCTAGGTACCGCTCAAGCCTTGCAGTGCCTGTCGTAGTGACATCCTCATCCCGTGGGTTGGGGATGGCAGTGTGAGCCTTAGAGACTGTGACACCCAGGATGTTGACAGCTTCTTCAATCTTGCCCGCTTCATAAGCATCATTGAATGCGTCAAGATTGTCAGCGAGAACACCAGCAATATACTGACGCTCAACTCGCTTCTTAATATCTTCCCAAGGTTCGTCAACCTCAACCAGCTTGAGAGGCTTCTTATCCTCAGTCTTGAAATCCATATTGAAGATACGCTGAGTAGGTACTGAACCAATCTCAGAGTAATAGTTTCTAATGTATTCAAAAGCTGCTCGGTAATCAGGATCATTCAGGAAGTACGGGGGAACGTCAGCGACTTCCGTCATGTCCTGATCTTGCATGATCTTAGAAACGAACAACTTCTCGACATTGAATGTCACTGCCAAAATTCCTCCTAGGCCAAAAGATTTATGAGGTTGAACTGTTCGGCTGAACAGTACCTCCCCTTGCTTCCCCACGTCAACACGCGTCTAGGATCAGGATCTAGTACACCAATGATGGCAGGGTCATAGGTCAGATCAGCTAACAGCATGTCTGTGTCGTAGTAATGTACATCTCCGAATAGCAGATTTCTGCCATCCAACTTATCTCTTAGTGCTGAAACAAAACCGGGATCTGTAAAGGTGATCACGTCTACTCTGAAACGCTGTCGCCAATAGAGATCCCGGATTCCTTGCGATGTCTTTATATTCAACTGATAATAGTCTGCTGCCTGTTCCCACTTTTTCCTTTTTCGCGCCAACTGCTCTGCGAGTCGGTCCTTGGTATTAGGCAGGAGACCTATTAAGTTTTCGAACACAATATACACGCGAGGAAGAGTTTCAGTCGAAAGCTCTCCACGTCGCATTAGCCATCCTGTGTAAGGAACTGTTCTATCTGTGTGTGAATTCGATCGGTGTAGAACTGAATCCACTTGTCATCTATTTCTTCAATGGTGAGGGGATCAGAAGCAATGGACTCCTCTTCAGGCTTCCAGTCGTCCGGATCTTCCGCACCGTATATTACATCAGACACGCTGTATCTCCTCGTAGGTTCCAGTACAGCAACCGTCGCAGCCATGGATACCATGACCGTTACTCCCTTGCTTCGCATAAAAGGCTACACTATCCGGATCACTGTGTCCAATACCGTGCTCGCAGAAACGCTCAACGAATCCATGAGGCTTAGAACTAAAGGGACTCCATACCCGAAGGATTGTCTTAGCGTTCTTTAATGGATGATCTGATGGATTATGGATGGCGCAGTTTTCTCCGTCACAAACGTGAGCCTTATGCACCTTCCACACTACATCAGCATCATCAGTAAAGCGATCGTAGGACCAATTCTTATTCTGCTGTAACTTCATTCGCACTCACAGTAAATTTCACTCTTCCCGGTATCCCAGACACGGTGTTTCTTCCCTGTCCTGTTGGCTATGCCTCTACATTTTCTAGCTGCACCGTTCACACCTACCACTTCAACGAATATCCAAGAGCCATTTTCATAGCGCTGGAGGATAAGTTCATCTTTCGGATTGTTCTTTCCCCATTTAGCCATTAACTCTTCTTTCTACCACACTGACATGAAGTAGCGTCGCAGTTGCAGTCAGGGCACTTAGGCTCTTCCTTTGGACTTAGTGGCATTAGAAATCTCCGTAAGCTACCTGTGCTGTCTTAATCTCTAGCTTGCGCAGACGACGGACAACACGATCACGATCATCGAACCACATCAGGACATTGTACTTACCACGGATGTACTTGTCGACCATCTCTTGCTTGACATCTGCATCGTTACGACTGTCTCCAGCCTCACGCATGTAGAACTCATCGTACCAAATCTGATTGGTCCTGTACCACTGCTCTGTCATGTCTCGCCACGTGTCAGGACGACCAGACATACCAATGAGCGCGATCCTGTCGAATGCTCCCTGCTCATTGATGATACGAAGAAGCATACGCATGTTGGGATCAACCGAATCGGTGTAGCAACGAGCGTAGTCGTAGGGTGAACGGTTGTGATGTGCAGTCGTACCGTCAGTATCGAATACAACAGCCCAAGGAAGGGCAGGATCGTACTCTAGAGGCGCTGACAGAACGACATCGTTCATGAACTCTGGGGTCAGTCTCCAGGGCTTCTGAAGCTGCTTGGCCATGTTCCTGATGATCGTCTCACCCACAGGATTCTCACGTCGCATGTCCTGCTCAATGCAGATATCAATAGGAACATTGGTGAAGTCAGCAATAAGGAACTCAACATCACCATCGAAAAGCTTCTTAATTCGAGTAGGAGACTTCTTATTCAGATTGGTATCGTGAACGATAACTCCCTTACCTTCTTTAATAGCACGGACAATGATGTCATCCTGAATCTTGGATACCAAATCCTCCTGGTTCTTGTCACCAATCGGAAAGCACCCAATCATCTTGCGAATCTCATCACGAGAAACACCAATGACTTCACCGTTTGATTGAGCTATGAGCTTGTGTGCATAGGTGCTCTTACCTGAGCCGGGAAGTCCAGTCGTCAGGATAATGTTTCGCATTTCTCCTCCTTATCGATAATTCCAATCGGGCCTCCAGTCTCCTGGAAACCCTGTTGGAACTACAGATCAAGCGCGCTACGAACAGAGCTTACAGCATCGTCGTAGCCTTCCTCATAGCCAGCCTCTCGACCACTGTCATAACCTGAGTCATAACCACGGTCATAGGTGACTTCACTCTCGTCTTCCTGACCCTCACTGTACGCCTCTTCGAAGAATCGCTCAAGGAAATCAGTCAGAGACTCCTCAAGGCTTCGCTCATCATACGGATTGTCAGGAATGGTAATACCGTTATCCGTCAGGATACCGATGACCTCAACTACTCCCTTGTAAGCATCCATTACTCTTGCTCCTCTTCCTCTCCATTTTCGGCACGGTGCAACTCAGCATACACATCTTCCATACAACCCTCAAACTCCTGGTAGACAGCTACCATGTCTGCCCAAGCGTCCTTGAGTGTATCAGGGACATCGTAATCCTCAATGTCCCGCATACCGTAGTCCAGGACTCCGGTAATACCGCCCTCCCAATCAATCTTTCCAAGGAGGTCAAAAATGTTATTGGATTCAGTCATTAATTATCGGTCTTTCGAGTATCAGGACCCACAATTACATAGGGGTCAAAAGCGTCATGGCGAAAACTGTCGAAGGAAGTTCCGTACACTGCTGGAATCTCCGACATACTAATGTTCGTTGTAACAATAGTTGGTCGAGCTGCTTCGTAGCGTACACGAAGAAGCTCATGAAGGGAAGACTCAGTGAAGCCAGAGGTAGTACGGTGTTCCTGTCCGATATCGTCCAGTACCACCAGGTGTGACAGCTCTGCAAGCTTCAGAATCTTGCGACCCTTTGTCTTCTCCTCTGTGTCTTCCTTGCTAAAGGTATCAGTAAGTGCCTTCTTCCAGTCAGAGAATCGAATGTAGAAGACTCGATAGGAAGGACTGCGATACTGAATCTCTGTCAAAATAGCATTCGCCAGAGTGGATTTCCTAGTACCATTACGGCCAGCAAGAAGCAGACCGCGACCAACGTTGCTTCGATTATCCGGAAAAATACCCGCCGCAGCACGCTTCGCTGAAACATAGTGCTCCTCAAAATTGTCTACAAAACTTAGAGCAGCTTCCTTAGCTGCACGTCCAGAGGCATGGGGAGACTCATACTTGTCGAGTCGGATTCCACGGAACTTGATAGGAATATTGGCCTGCTCCCATCGCTGGGCATAGAATTCATCTGAAAGCTTAATTGCCATTCTGTCGTTCCCACTCCTCTTCAATCAGGTCCCACTTGTCCTTGACAGGCTTCGCTGTCAGCTTAGCATTGATCGCCTCAGCATGTCCAAGGAAGTCTGTCCAACCGGGATTCTTCCCGCGCAGAGACTCGTCTGTCATGTAGAGATCGATCATTGCCTTGACTGTATCAGAGTCCGTGCGAGACTTCCACTTGGCAAACTGAGCAGCTAGAGCCTGAAGATTTACCATACCAAATCCAGAATGCCAGGGGGCACCTATGAATTGATCCTGAAAGTATCTGGCTAGTGCTACAGAGTTATAGGAAGACTTAACGGGGACCTCCTCTTTCTTTGGAGATCCCCACAAGTCATCCCAGATATCCTGAGATGTCACTTACCCCACCTAAGCAGAATCCATAGAGCTGTGAATCCCTGAATGACGTACTTTCCGACTACGATTCCACCGATTACAGCAAGAACAATCACGTCTTACCTCCTGAATATACATGGCGGAACTTCATAGAGACACCCGTAGGAGATCCATCCTCATACAGGTGGTAGAGACCCTTGCTGACGAACTCCCACTTGAATTCACCAGGCGACTCAGCGTCAGGATAGTCAGCGAAATACCTATCGTAGAAGGTATTCTCAAAATCCTGAATGCCAAAGTACTCAGCGAGATCCTTAGTGGAATACAACTCATTGCCGATCCACTCAGGCCATTCGTCCATCTTAATCTCAAAGACGAAATCAGCTAGTGCCATGCTTCTGCTCCCTTTCGATCAAGTAGTCAAGGTGCTGTCGAGCCTTCTTAAGATCCTCTAGACCATTCTTGGCTCGGTAACGCATGACGTACTTAACCACGTTGCCTTCCCAGAAGTCAAGGTCTCCACGTTCGATCACTTCCCATGGCTGGATAGCCATCTTCTCATAGTGATCTCCACCAACTTGCTTCAGCTTTTTTAGTTCTTCTGCCGTTGGCCACTTAGTGAATTTACATTCATCTAGGTGGCCGTTATCGAGAATACAAGTCATATCTCTCTGGCAGCGGCCTTTAAATACCATTAGCCATCCTTAAGAATGCGAGTGAACGTGTCCATGATCTTACCGAAGGAACCAGTAAGCTCCTTGATGTTCTGACTCAGCTCAGCGAGATCATCACGAGAGACTGCAACCATATTGCGCTTCTCAACCTGAGCATGAGCCTCACGGATGTCCTCCTGAATGTCAGGAGCAGGACCGATGACGATAGGAACGTCAGCAGACAACTCGTTACGAGGATCAGTCTCAAGATCATAGCAACGCTCCTTGGTGTGAACCTGAAGAAGAGTCTGCTCATCACAGGCACAGATAGGCTCAGACGGCTCCTGAAGGGGCTTCTCAGGCTCTGTAACCAGCGGCTTGGACTCCTGGGGCTCAACCTTCTTTGCAGCCCGCTTACGGGGCGCAGGAGCCTTCTTCTCAGGAGCGGGATTAGCAGCTTCCTCAGCCTTTTGCTTCTCCTCAAACTCTCGCTGAAGCCTCTCCTCCTTCAGGATCTCATCCGTAGACTTGTATCCCTCAAAGGAATCCACCAGACCCTCACAGAGATTCAGGGTAGAAAGCCACTGATAGTTCTTGGCATCCCCAATGATCTCAAAGTCAGAGAGGGCAGGATTGTCCTTCTCATAAGTGTTCTCAGGGTTATAGGCATGAATGAATGCAGTCTCATGGCCACCCCTGTGAGCAGCAGTCAGAAGAGACAGACCAGCCTCAAGGGCTTCACGCTCGTGATCAACGTGAATAAAAGAATCCTCGGGGAGAGCAGAGATCTCCTTCGTCATTGAAACGCCAGTGGGATGAATAGCCGTGAACTTAAACTCCCACTCCTTACCCAGCTTAATCAGGTTGCGCAGAGCACCACCCATGTTGGAGAGCAGAGGCAGGATAACGTGAACCTCTCGCTCCTCCACAGGACCGAAGATCCACTCAGCCATGGACTCTTCCAGGTGCTGCATGGTAACGTTGCCGGAACCTACAACCATGATGGTCAGGTCCTTATCGAACTCGCGGGTCATTCAGTGCCTCCTTGGCGTTTGTGTTGCTACGAATGTAGGTGGTTCGTCTGCATCTGTCAAGGCGGAGGCGGAATGTTTGATCTCCGTCTCGTGACTGTGTTGCGAACTGCGGGTATACCCTGAGTCACTAGTCCATGAAGTAGCAGTACTCCACCAGCAACAGCAGCGATCAGTACGTACTGCGCTGGTGCATGTAGAGCAAGGTACGCCAGTCCAGGGATGACTGTCAAGTGGATCAACCAGTCAGGTATCTGGTAAAGATATGAATATAAAAAGCTCTTAATTAACACCCAAGCCCAGAGCACAGCTAGGCAGGTTATGATAAATTCCATGTTTCTCCTTAGTTGAGAGGACAGCATAGCAGACTTGACGGACGGACGGTAGCGTAGTACCCTCTTAAACATATATGTATATAAATAAAAAGAGAGAGATATAGGTTATCTATATCTCTCTCTTTTAATTAGTTATCTTTAAACTGGTTGAGCAAATAGGAGATTGTAATACTCTCCTACTGGAAGAACATTAGGTAGTGCAGCATTAAGTCTTAGGAACTTATTTCCATAGTCCTTGTAGTAGTAAGAACGAGAAAGGTTAACTGCTCCTCCAGATTCCCACTTGTAATCAGCAGAAGCATATCCACCATCAAAGTATCCCTGGTAATCAACAGCCTCTTCAACCATGATTGAATCAATCCAGTATGAGAAAGGAGCATGAGCTAGATCTGGGAACTTCACATAGAAGTAGAAATAATACTCACTTAATCCTGATGGAGGAACCGTATAAGTGGCTTGGATTCTGGTCCAATTTCCATCTATTCTTTCTGGATTAGTAATCTTGGTGGAGTTTGTACTTACCCCTGTCAAACCTAGTGAGTTACTGTCTCGGAAATCCATGTAAATATCGGGACAGTTATCGCCTTGATTAACCCAAGCTGTGACGGTATATGTATGACCAATCTTCAGTCCTTGGACAACAGGTTGTCTAGATCCACCATTGAAGTTAGCCTGTGTGGCTAGACCGATCTTTGAACCAGAGTTACCAGTGAAGGTACCGCTGATTGGTACAACGTCATATCTCAAAGAACCTGCTGAGCCGTAACCTACTGTGCTGTCCCAGACCATTGTTCCTGGAATAGGAGAACCTGATACACCAACAACTCCATTGAACCAATAGTTAGATCCTGCATTGAATCCAGAATTCAGAACGTAGTTCACACGGTCAGCCTTTACGCTAATCTGTGCTGTTCTTGGGTGCTGATAAGCAGAAGGTGTCTCAGTGAATCCAATAGAAGCTGTAGTCACAGAGTGATTGCTTACATAGGTGATTTCAGCTAGGCTGGAAGGATTCTGAATGACTGGTACAACCGCAGCGTATACTGCGTTGGCTGGTACGTTGTTGTCATAGACAGTTCCCTGTCTCCACACTCCTCCACCAGGATGGGTGTTCTTATTAGTGATAGAGGTATGTGTATACGTGCTACCTGATGTAGAACCTGAAATGATATTCCAGTTCACATCGTAATAGACCATGCTAGCGAACCAAATAGTATTCGCTCTGGTAGTAGAGAAATAAACACTTCCGAAGAAGGATTCCTGTGTACCTAGTCCGTCATTTCTAACAGAAACCATTGCCTTACGCTGAGGAATCAACCAGTAAGCCAAGTTACCGTCACCAATAGCGATAGGAGCAGTAGAGCTAGAGATTCTTCCAGCGTACTGACCATTCAAAGCATGCTCGGAACTGCGGGTAATGCTACAACTGCTTCCAGAATAGGCACAGCCATTCTGATAAAGAGAAGCGTCGATAGGCAGTCTGTTATCCAGACCTGATGTCTGTTCCATCTGAACACTGGTCATCAGGTTCTGATTGGTAGTGTCAGGTGAGAAGCTGACGTTGTACTGAGTATCTACATAAGCAGCAGGAGGGAAATAGCTTCCATCTCTATAAGGCATAGGGATCTGGAAAGCATTGAATTCTCTCTGCCAACTTGCAGAGTTAAGAGTAGTGCTAGTACCTGTGAAGTTCAGGAAGTTAGAAGGAGTCCACTGGTTAAGGATAGCCGGATCAACACTTTGTAGATTAAAATTGAAAGCGAAGTCGGTAAGTCCGCCCTCTGGAATACCCAGAGTAGCTGTGAACTTTCCACGGAAACCAGCCTGAGCATTTGCAGAACCAGACAAAGCATTTGGATCTGTGATTCTGTAGGCTCCGCCAATAGATGTACGTCCGTTAACGCTACCTGAAAGCTGCAAGGTAGAAGCAGGAGTATTGATATTGGATACGTACGCTAGGTTATACGGATTCTCTAGCCCAGAGAAACCAGCAAAGAAGGATACCGTTACGCTGGTGATGTCCCACTGGAAAGGAACGAAGCCCTGTTCTGTCCATGTCTGACCATCGGGAGATGTATCAAAGAATAGGTTTACAGGATCTTCGTTGCGAATTCTCCAGAAGGCATGAGCCGTAGCGTCATACTCAGGCATAGTGGCAACAGTGATATCGGAATCAATAGACACATAAGCATTGAACTGGCCATTAGGTCCATAAGACATCTCGACATAATTGTGTCTGTCGAAACGAATCAGAAGACCAGTCTGAATACCACCAGTACCTGAAGGAGCTGGAGTTACCTTGGCAAAGAAGCTGCTTTCTTCTAGATCATATAGAGAAGCACCGACATAGCTTGGTGTATTAGTAGCCTCAATGTAAGGACGACCTACTATGGGATCAAAGCCGTAGCTTCCGCTGTTGGTGTTCCACTGAGGATTCGGCAGCTCGTATGAACCACCGAATCCCCCGTCACCAAAGCCAAAGAAACCAAAACCATCTACCTGAAAGATATCGGTTAGGGTACTAATTTTTGGATTTGCCATTTATAGTGCTCCTGATGCTGAATACTTCTGAATGAAACCGGCTCGACCAACAATTCCTGTATCGCCTGGTCCTGTACCAACAGAGTGAGCGATACGAGTTAGAGCACCATCACCAGTGCGCTTGTACTTAAACACATCAATATCTGTATCCGCATCAACAAGGATACGGTCTCCATTTTGCAGACGTGTCCATGAAGCTAGAAGGCTGTCAACTCCAGCGACTACCTGACGCAAACTTGTACGTGTTACGTAGTAGAAATTGTTTGAATCAATCCTAGCAAAGATAAGACCATGAGTCTTATGCGCTGTGTCTACGTAATCAGTAACGAATGTCATTCCAAAACGACCAGAAGGAGTACCGCAGTCAACTGTGGAATAGACATATGTTGTTGTTCCAGCGATTGTCTGATCAACAGAAGCCATTCCATAACTGGTACGCCAGATTCCTGACGTTGAAGGTACAGTCACCCATGTGCTTGAAGCAAGCGTACCGTCCGTCTGAGCGTTCGCTAGAGACGTCTCGGTAGATCCTGCCATGTTTGGATAGTCGTCCACTAGACGAGCTAGTACGCCCTCTGAGCCTACGTTGTAGCCTGAGTAGTTAGATGACGTGTTGTTGATCAGGTTGCCCTTTTTGTCGTAGAAGTACAAGTAAGGGGTAACTGTTGTATTTGCTCCAGCATCGTTTACCTTACGAGCCCAGTAAGAAGAGGTAACCACTGTTCTCTGAGAAGGTGAAATGAATACCCAGTTAGCATTTGAGTAGTAATAACCTGTTGGAGCAGAGTTCACATTGTTATTGGTACACAGATACTTAATTCCCTGGTACTGAACGTAGTCACCAATGTTGTAAGTGGTAGATGTATTCCATACAGGTAGCTGTTGAATAGGAATACCATCACGAACAATGTTAGGAGTATCAGAAGTGGTGTAGTAGAACGGCTTCCAGAAGTTCTGGTCTGTTCCAGGTGTCTTAGCTCCATAAGGTGTACCAGGGCCAGAAGGCTTCAATGCCTGGTAGTAATATCCGTCTGTGTACAGAACGTAGTTATTGATTACGTAGTTAGTACCAGAAGAATACGCAGGAGTATTCAACTTGAATGTGGAATCCAGATTGTAGAAGCTGTTACCAGGGTTATTGGTAGCTCTAGAGGACAGGGCATTCCAGTTATTGATAGTCGTATCTGTTGGGTGTGGTAGACCTGTACGTACACCTTCCATGCTTCCAGTAGTTCCGCTGACTCCAGTGAATCCCCAAGTAGAGTATGAACCTGTCTGCGGATTCTTGTTGACTGTGTTGTCAAGGATATAGATTTGAGCAGCAGACCACCATGTGTTAGAGGCAGTGGTTCCAGTAGGAGCCTGAGCCTGTCCCTTTGACTGTGTGGTGTTGTTGTACTGATATCCGTTGTACAGAACTTTCTGACCTACGAAGTAAGTAGTATTCGCATTCCATGCATCGTTCTGTGGGTGCACGAAGGCTGTCTGATCAGCGCTGTTGTACAGGTTAGGAGCATAGGTAATTGACGAGTCCCAGCCTGCTAGCTCAGCGATAAGGTTATGAATACTCTGTGTCTCACCCTTGATGCGATAGTTAACCGCAGCATTCTTAATACGCTGTCTTCTTTGCTGTGGAGTAGACAGATAATCTGTATTGATTCCAAGCTGCTGACCTAGGATATCCAGATGTGTAGCAGAAACTAGATCCACATCACTGAGATTCAGGTATGAATCATACTCAGCCTTGATCATATCCAATCCGAATCCGAATAGAGATTCGTAATTGTAAAGAGACTGATTCTCTACTTCACTGTTAGAAAACGTATCTGAAGTGTTGGACTTGTATGGCTGTGGCGTTCTGTTGTACAGCAAGCTTGTATAACCCTGGTTACCCAAGGCTAGTGTGGCTGCATATCCAGCGGGATACCATGTTGGGATGTAACTGGAAGACGTCCAGTAAGCTGAACCAGCAGCGGGTGTGTGGTTTGTGTTTCCATTCTGGAGACTGCTCCAGTAAAGACCGTTGTACAGTACCTGAGCATTCAGCGCGTAGGTACTTCCAGAACTCCACGCAGGAGCCTCAACAGAGAGGAACATAGCGTAGTAATAGATGACCCCAGCATCAAGCTGAGGGTCATCGTACGTTCTGACGATTGTTGCTGGATAGATAGTAGTAAGGGTAGTTCCGTCTTCAGGATGATTAGGATAACCGTATGTACTTCTAACTAGTCGTAGCTGCTTCCAGGAAGTTGTATTAGGAGAAGCCCAGGATAGAACGATGTCTCCATAGTTTGACTGCTTAGCAACGAAAGGAGCTACGCTGTAATCTTGTGGCTGAGAGTATCCATAGTACGCCAAACCATAAATATCAACGCCATATCCTTGGCTCATTTAAACTCCTGATTATGATGGTAGGTCTCTTAGATATGCGATAGTAGCATATACCGTCGCAATAAGTGTTCCTGCCTTATAACAACTCTGGTATGCACGAAGGTAAAGAGTATTGTTTTTATACCATGGGAATGTGATGGAACATGACTGACGTGCGAAGTCCTTGAATCCCTGTGGGAAGAAGTCTGTCTGACATGTCAGGAAGGCTGAGGAACCAGTGAACTGCGCCTCTAGCTGTAGCTTTCCACTACGGTCAAACTCTGGTAGAAGGTTCGCAGTAACTACGCTGTCCTTGTGCCATCTGATATAGAAGTCGAAGTGATAGATTCCATCTCGCTTACATGTGAGATTAGAGCTACCATTCCACATTCCATGTGTGTCCATTACCTTGGATGTCCAGGCAGGGATGTAGTCATTGTTAAATGGAACATGAATGTCATGTGCGGCTACACCTACATAAGGATTCTCTAGTCCTCTTCGTACTGTAGATATACGAGAACTCACACTTGAATACTTCTTCAGTGTTCCGTCAATTGTTTCTTGCTGGGGATTAGTTCCCAGAGTAGTCTGTAGCGCACGGATCTCATCGTATGAAACGTTAACATCCGCAGCCTCTACCAGCTCTGTGTAGTCCTGTCTGTATGCAAAATTCTTAATAGCTGCTGGATAAACCGCTACCATCATTTCTCCTTATGTAGTTGCCGTTACAGTAACGATGATATTTCCTGCGGTAGGCAATTCAAAGTTTCGCATAAGAATATCAGCCGCACCAGACTGTGTGGCATCGCTTCTGACGAACAGCGGAATATTAATGTACTGAACACCAGGGATGGCGTAGAGAGCAGAGTAGACGGAACTGAGTGTTACTCGTCCACCAAGCTGTGTATTAGCTGGAGCGAACAGATTCTGAATAGCCTGTACAGCCTGAATCTGAATTGATGTTGGACTGTAGCGAGAGCTACAACCAATAAGCACAGGGCTTCCACCAGAGCCTACGTTGATCGGTACAAGCGTTGCTGCTGTACAGGTCACGACTGTTCCAGCTAGAGACAGTGGCTGTAGGTAAGCTGTCACAGTGTCCAGCGTTGCCTGTGTTGGAACAGTATTTCCTTGACCAGTAACGTATACCGTGATGTTGGTGTAGGTATTCGCTACAGCATTTGCTTGTGAAACAACTGGCAAAGACATAGCCAGATTACCATAGTCAGCTAATGTAACTGCTCTTTGCTGAGTAGTGAATGCACGAGGCGCATTAGTTCTGATCTGATCAATAGTCTCAGCCGCTGTTCCACCTGAAGTAGAAGAGGAAGCTGTGATAGTAACGCCTGTAATTGCAGAGGCAATATCAGTAATAGAGTTCGCTGCAAGATTACCTACAGTTCCTCCACCAACACGATAGTTCGCATAGATGTTCAGACCAGCAGGCGGAACGGCTCCGTTAAGTCCATCACCGAAGTGGACAGTGACAACGCCATTAGCGTCTACTGTCTGAGACCAGGCTAGATCAGATGAACCAGACTGCTGAAGAGACTGCACCTGATTCCATGGAAGGATTGGATCTTGTCCGCTTGTAGTTCCGAAGGCAGGGTTCTGTACGTAGACAGTGATAGAACCACTCACCACAGGATTGTTAGCCAGACTAAATGTCTGTAGATCAGAACCATCAGAGGTTCCGATCAACTCTGTAGTAATAGAGAAAGGTGTAGCTGTTGAGTTACCGATGGTAAAGACAGCAGACCCTTGTGTTACGCCCTGAATAACTGGAACAACTACTGTTCCCGCATTCCCTGGAACTGTTGCAGCCTGAGTAGTTTCAAATACGATTGGACCATTCAGGCTTGAGATGTAATTCGTAGTTACCTGTGTAGCGAGCGGAATAGACACAGAGCCAGAGGATGTGGCAGTCTGGAAAGTAACCGTTCCTGTGGCTGCTAGAGCCTGTCCTGGGGTGTATCCCAGAAGCTCAGCCAACTGGATAACAGAAGATAGCTGAGTAGCGGTACCGATGTATGCTTCAGAAACAATACGGTCACCGTAGTAAGAAAGAACGTCTAGCTCACGAGCAAGAGATTCTAGAAGCATTACTTCAAGTGAGCCAGGATTCTGATTAGTCCATTCTGGAAATGCTGTCTTAGCAAAGTCCAGCATGGAAGTAATGAATCCGGTGTAGTCCTTGCTCGTGTAGTCGATAGCAGGTACGCCATTAACTGTTGCCACTTACGGCTCCTTCCTTTACTGTTCCACCAACAAGTACTGTAACTGTATTAGCAACAGCGCTTGTAGTGGCTGCGCTAATGATTGGTCGATAGTTTACGTTCACAGAGGCCACTCCGTTATTTGCCTGATCGGTATTTGGCTCTACAGATACTACCTCAATATCAGGCTCGTATGCGTTTAACTGCTGAGTAACTAGTTCTTTCATTTCAACAGCTACGAAGGTACTACTAGTATCGAAGAGAAGTCTGGACAGAGGAAGTCCCATCTTTGCTCTCATAGCACGCTGTCCTATTTCAGTGGAAACAATAGCGTCAATGCGCTGAGAGACTTGAATGTCATTATCAGTTTCTACCGCTACCGAACCATTTTCTAGAACGGTAAACGGGATGCTTATTTGTGAACCCATATTTATTATCCCATTAAATGTAGTAGCTTATTCCGTTGATAGAAGCCCAGGGCGGTTGATTAGTTGTGGAGTTTGTACCTACGATGGCACAGGTTCCATCTGTTCTGAAGTCAATCTTTACTGAGTTGACCGTGCTAGATGCAGCAGAACAGGCACCAGGAAGAGTGCGCAGAGTGTTAGGCATTCCCGCACCGGTATTGGTAGTACACCAAGTTCCGCTGTTTGCAATACTTCCACCCGGATAAGTAATATTAATACCACCCTGTAGGTTTACCTTCAGAGAACCATATTCATTTACCACCTGGAACTGCGGAGTTCCATTGTTATTTCCATTACCAGTGAAACCGCTGACTAGCGTGAAGTTAGTCCAGTCCTGAATAAGGAAGTTAGAATTCCAAATGGAATTACCAAAGTAAGCAGGCTTAGTAATATCTCCACCGCTGAACATAATCCAGATAGTAGTTCCTACTTTAGGAACAGGCTGAGTCGGATTAACTGGTTCGGCTGCTCTGATCTCTGCTAGTCCCGCTATCTGCGGACACTGAACTCTGATCTTTCCTGAGTTGGTAGCGTCCGCAGTAGAGGTGACAAGAGCACGGTAGATAGCATCATACTTAGGTTGCATATACCGTCGCTCCTAGATTCGTTGAGACCCATTTCTTTCCTACAAGCTTAGCAGGAACCTTTGCTGTAATATTCTGTGTTTCTGAAATCGGATCTACCTTTGCAGTATAGATATGATCCCTTACTAGAACAGCGTCTGTAAGGTATTCTGCTGCATACTTGTTTCCTGATGGAGGTGGCTTAGTGATGTAGTGACAAGCACTTTCCACTAGCCATAGACCACCATCATCTGAAGGCAGAGCCTGACCAGTAAGATTCACCAGAGTATTAGGACGAATTCTTGCATCTCCTCTTAGCGTTGTGTCCGCTGTATTCCAGTAGACATTTCTAAGAGAATCGGCCAGTACCTTTTGTGAAGCCTCGTAGTAAGACTCGGCTGGTGCTGCTGTGTAGTACTTATCGATGTAGTCAGCTAGTGGTCTACCCGCTATGTCAGTAGCGCTAGCTTGCATGGATGCCTGAGTGATCTGACTGGTAGTTGGATTCAGTCCAACAACATTTCTGTTGGCCACAATTCCACCATCAGGTGTAATCGTACCTACGACAGGCTTGAATGATCTGACAGTGTCCCAAAGTCCTGGCTGATTCTGAGACCAGAACGTTGGGACATTTCTAGTATTCCCTCTATCCAGAATTTGCTTAGGATTAATGAAATACATATCAGTATTATCCACATAGAATCTGTAGCCAATTTCATCTGCAAGCTGAGCCAGGAACTTGAAGTCACTGGTGTTCTGTAGACGATAGTCAATGGCTGACTGATAGGTGTGAATAATTCCACGGAGCCCATTCTGTACCGCGATGTTTCCCGCGATAGTAGATGGGCTCGTGTGCTTCCATGCTGTGTTCTTAGTGGACTGCATAACCTGAGAGACACCAGTGATGGTGTACTGCACGGTAGAGGTTGTCAGGCCGTTGTAACCAGCGTCTGAGCCTGTACGGATCAGCTTATAAGAAGACACGTAGCCCAGAAATGAATAGACATAGTTAGGACGCTGACCATAGTTGATCTGAATAGGTGTTGATTCCTTTAGGTAGCTCCACTTTCTTAGAGAAGCACTGCTTGTGGAATTCAAATTACTACCTACATATACAACATCTAGTAGGGCAATCGTATGTGTATTTGTCTTCTGAAGAATCTTTACACAAGGTGTGTAATAGGAGAGCTGATCAGACCCTCCTATATACACATCGAAATATGGATATGACGGAGCTGGATTAAGCACTAGGCACTCTTATCTGAGCCCCTGGGGCCACGTCATTCCAGAACAGGATCTCTGGATTCGCATTGGCTATACGCCACCACTGAGTCTCATCACCATAAGCTGAGTAGGCTAGGTAATCAATCTGATCACCAACCTGCCAAGTGTAGGTGCTAATGCTATAGGTAGCTGGATTACTAGGAGGATTGATAACGATAGTAGATCGAGTAATAGCCTTTGAATCCTTGACAGGAATAAGAATATTATCTGCGTATCTGCTGTAGATGCTGATAGTCATAATCTCTCCTTAGCCATTGTTCTTAGTAGTAGATGTATTCGATGTCTGATATGGAAGTGCTGTGAAGTTCACGTTAATTGCACAACGAACAGGAACCATCTGCTGAGTAAAGTGAGTATATGTAACGTCGAATGTAGACACATAACCAAAGTACTGAAGGGCTCCAACAGAGTTGTTACCGAAGATCAACTGAGTAGGTACCATCTGCATAGGACCCTGAACTGTAGTCTTAGCAGGTCCAGTGAAGTTGATAGAAGATGGAGCTGATCCGGTTACCTCAGACTGATCTACGAAGTAGTTGATTCCCATAAGGTTATAGAAAGCTTCTACGTCTACTCTTACTCCGAATGTTCCAGCAAGTGTTTCTCCATAACTCTTATCCCACATCTCATATGTTCTATCGAATAGAAGAGAGAAGTTGACTGCTGTATTCAGCGCAGTTGCGTATGAACCAGGATCGTCTGTGCTTCTCGCATATGAAGGAAGCTGTCCAGCATTGAGATCAATGGAACGAGTCTCCTGAATGGTGGAAGGGTTGTACAGGAAATTAACTCTGTACTGATACGGATCTTTAGAAGCGTCTACAGCTCCGTGACCAGCCATCATAATTCCACGGTGGAAGTTCTTAGTACCTGCACCAGGGTTGTAGTCATCTCTACCAGGCGGGTTAATCGCTTTGTTCGCTCCACCAACCGCAAGGATGTTTGGGTGGAATGGTGGATTCTGGAAGACTACGTTTCCTGGCTTCCCCTTGATTACGGGGAATAGGCTTCCAGAGATTGGCTCTGATGGTAGTTTCTTAGCCATTACTGTCCAATCTGTAGATTCTTAATACGAAGCTGCTCATCAATTGCATCGGTAATCATCTTACCCACATTCTTGGCATCTTGTGCGGTACCAGAATATGTAGACGGAAGGTTGACGTGGATATCTCCGAAGGTAATACCAGCGTGTGAACCAACACCAGCAGCTCTCTGAAGATTTGGATTGAAGGTATTGTTCAGAAGTGTCTGACGAATAGTCTCAGCCTGCTGTGCAGGGATAATCATTTCACCCTTGTGAACTGTCGCTGGCTGATCCTTATCAATACTCCAAGCGCCCTTATCATACCAATTATTCTTCTGGTGGAATGACCAGGCTGCACTAGGAGATCCATAGCGACCCTTGATATAACTCATCATCCAATTAAGCTGAGTCTCACCAGAAGTCTTCCAGTCCTTACCAGCGCTGCTGTACTTAGAAGCAGGAAGAGCCTGAGCTAGACCATAAGCACCTGAGCTTGGGTTAGTAGCGTGTACGTTCCAACCAGCCTCAGACATTTCAAGAGCATTGAAGTCATCCCACTGATTTCCCCAGCCGTACTTATTCAATAGAGCCTTGGCGTAAGACTTCAAATGTCCTTGTGCATTACTTCCTGTTGCCTTTGGATTAGATCCTGTTCCGGCTGATGTTGTGCTGCTTGTGTTCTTAGCTTCAGCCACCATAGGAATTCCGGCTGCTGATCCTGCGAGAGCAGAAGCAATAGCCTGAGCCTCGCTGGTACCTGATAGGTTTCCTAGGTCTCCACCCAAAGTGTTCTGCTGATTGTTCAGAGTTCCACCAGAGTTATCCTCATTACCATTCAGCAATGAGTTCATGTTTCCGATAGAACCAACAATACGAGTAGCGCTAGTGAATTCACTTGGGTTCAGTGCACGGATGGTTACGTTAGCTCCAGGGTGAGGAGCCTCAATGATCTTTCCATTACCGATAGACATTACTACGTGGTGAGCAGGAGAACCTACGAATAGAAGGTCACCAGGCTGTGTCTTGTTTGTTGGAACCTTAGTTCCAATCTTCTGCTGGTCAGCAGCGACACGCGGAATCTTTACTCCAGCCTTTCCGTATGCCCACTGTGTAAGTCCAGAACAGTCGAATGCCTTTCCAGGAGATTCGGCACCCCACTGGTACTTAACACCAAGCTGTGTCTCAGCATTCTTAATGATCTGTGCAGCAGAAGCTGTAGTAGCTCCCTGTACAGAAGAGTTTCTAGCAGAGTTACCAGTAGTTCCAGTTACTCCACCTTCACCACTTGCTCCACCGAATAGACCGATACCAGCACCGATAACACCACCAACGGCAGCACCAACACCTGTTCCAAGAACAGGAACAACGGAACCAATAGCAGCACCAGTAAGGGCACCAGCTCCAGCGTCAACACCGACGTTAGCCCACTTACGCTTTTTCTTATCCTTGATGAAATGCTTGGTAAGCATATGCCCACCAATTCCTACACCAAGAGCAGCAGCACCAAATCCAGATCCGGCTAGTAATCCTTCACCGATTCCTGTAGCAGCACCACCAGCACCAAGGGAAGTGATAACACTTGCTCCACCTGATCCGGCACCAGCTCCAGCTACTCCAGCGTCAATCAGACCACCTTCACCCGCTGCGGCTGCTCCTGCACCACCTCTTCCGAAGAGTCCTCCCAAACGCCCTAGAAGCCCTCCTCCGCCCCTCATAAGACCACGGGCACCCATGAGTCCTAGACCGGCTCCCAAGCCTCCACCAAGGCCACCCAGGGCGTTAGAGAAGGGTGCTAGGAATCCAGAGGAAGCACCGATTGCAGTATCAAGATGTGTAGCCTGTAGGAAGTGAGTCAAAGCCTGACTGAACTTGTCTACTGCCTTTGTTGCTGCATCGAATGCAGGAGCCAGTGAATCCAGGATGTCATTCTGTCGAGTAAGACGAGTGGCATTCAGATTTCTCTGGTTCTCGAACATAGAAGTTCCCATGTTCGTTGTCTTGGCTAGCTGATTAATCGCAGAACGATTTCCACCAGCAGCCTGACCAAGTAGGTTGTAGTACTTAGTCTCAGACATTCCCTTGTTCTGTGCTGCAACCTGTCCCTGAATAACATTGCGGTATTCCTGAACAGTTCCCTGACTCCAACCCATCTGTGCACCGAAGTACTGAAGGTTAACGTCAAGAGAGCCACCCTGTCTCAGAGCGGCGTTTAATTGCTTATTAGTAACATTCTGATTACCGAAGGTTCTCTGATAAATAGAACCAGCGATATTCTGCATGGAGTTCTTGACTCCACCTTGTAGATAAGGACTAGCAAGACCTAGAGCTGGGGCTACGAAAGCCGCACGCGCTGAGTAAGTCTGCTGAGCTGCAAGCGCTCCACCATATGCACCCTGAGTTGGGTTGGCATAAGCGAAGGCATTAGCCTGACGCATCCCTGACTGGAATGCTGGATTGGCCTGTCCATTGAACTGAGCGTTACCGAAGGTGTACTGATTTACATATCCAGCTTTAGTAACGTCAGTAGCATTCAGTCCAACCATGTTGTTGTTTACTGCTAGAGCACGAGCAAGATTGTTTCCCGCTCTTCCTCCACCACCAGCAACAGAAGAGGCTGTACCAAAGTAATCCAACTGGAAATTGGTAGCCATGTTCTTGTTTGCATAGTTGACTAGGGAAGAACCAATACCTGCAATGGCTCCTACGGTTGCAGACATGCGAGACATGCCCATAAGGTTACCGAAGTTTCCGCCTCCACCATTGGAGGAATTACCACCAAGAGAACCTACAGTGAATCTACCGCCTCCACCATTTGAACCATAAGAGGTACGGTTGGAACCACTATTCCAGATGCTTCCGTTACTTCCGGAACCAGAATTTCGTGCAGCATTACCAGCGCCTTGGAATCCTGATTGCAAATTCCCGACGCTCTGTGAAAGTCTATTAACTTGTTGCGTTAACGAATCAACCGCCTGCTGAAGACCATTGGTCCCCAACAAGCGGCTGGCTCCGATATTTGGCCCTGTATTGGGCGGAGTAGGTGTAGCCACTTGAGGTCTCCTAATGTCAAGTTGTTACTTTCATTATATTACCTATAAGGCATTCCACCGAAAGTAACACCTTGTCCTACGGATCTCATGGTGACTTGTGTTGAGTTATTAGCTTGGTGCATTCGCTCGTATTCCTGCTCCAGCTTATACAAGTATCTCTTAATCCAATGCTTTCTTTCCCTATAAGTCAATTGACGAGATTCTGAAACAGGCCAATGGAATGCGTCTGTTAACTGCTCATATTCTTTATACAGTATTTTGTAATCAGAGTTCACGAAATAGGATACCCACATTTAGCGGGACAGGAACCTCTCCTTCGCACGATGCACACAGGGCAGTAACCTGATCGTATCGTGGTCCGGGCTGATTATCATAGATGTATTCCTGAAGAGTCTTTCTGTCAGCTAGACCTAGCTTCTTTACATCTGCCAGACCAGTTGACTTCAGCTCAGTGCCATCCTTTTCGATAAAGGAAATAACACACTCGGCAAGAGTAAGAGAGTTCATCTCTGGAATGGTTAGGTTGTTCTTGAAGATCTCATTCTGAACTGCACCTGTCGGGAACTTGATCTTAGCTTGTCTACCCTTACGAAGATCTATAAGAAACTCCCGAGTCTCGGGGTCCTCTAACTTTTGTACGGGAATGTCCTTAAGGTTAAGCTCTAGATCATTTAGTTCCTGGCAGTGAGGACACTCTACTTCATAGACTTCAAATTCCTCACCGAAGGTTGCTCTGCGAATAGCGAGCATAAGCATATCCAGATCTCCCTGAAGCAGAGAGTCTAGAAGTGCTGGGGTGGCTTCTTGTCCACCAATAGAAACTGTTCCACACTGTAGAAGAGTATTGACATACTTGGCTGCGTTATTAGACAGACGAGCCTTAGCCAACTTCTCCTCGTGCTCACCAGTTAATTCACGAACTTCAGCACTGTTATCCACTCTTCCATCTACGACAATTCCAGCAGGAAGTGTTACGTAGGTATCAGGAAGTTCGTCAATGACAGGAGCAGAGTTCATTGACTGCAATACCTTCTTCGTTAACGAATTGATATCTGTGCTGTCATTTACTACCTGCCCCTGATCGTCATCGAAGGACATTGAATACTGAGGCATCTGGTGTTCCATACGTTCTCCAAATATTGTCACGAAAGATTAGTACTCATTCTATCCTAGTTAAAGGTAACTCCGTTTAGACCTGTGCTTGTAGCAAGCTTAAAGTCAAAGCCCTCATGAGCTAGGGAAAGCTGCTGCATAAGAACCGCATTGGCTCCAGCGTCTAGGTCAGAGAATGCAATGCTTGTTGGCCATGCGTTATAGACGCGATAGATAGCCTTAACAGGAACAGTAGAAGTAGTTACAGGGTGGTCAAGCACCATGATGTCTACAGTTGCGCGGAAGTCCTTACCAGGATCACCTGTACCAGTTCCCTGTTGAACTGTAAAGAGTTCCTTCATCCACTTCCACATAGGACCCGAACCGACAGCAACCCCCTGAGATAGGGTGATAGGTGCGAAATCGGACTGTCCGGGCATCTTCTGTGTAGTGGTATTCATTCCACCCTCACGATATGGAATTACTTCAGTGGTGATATTCAAACCGGAAACGGTCATGAATCCCAGAGTAGCAAATCCAGTAAGGCGGGGGTGCATGATATTTACATTAAACTTGAAATTTCTTAGTGGGTCTGTAGCCAAGTGGGCAATAGAGGGCGTTGCCTTGGCTAGCGGAGACGCGTGAGACGTAGCCATTTAGTTACTCCTTATGATGAAGTGGTTGATGAAGAGGCCATCTGGTTGATATCGATAACGATGAACTCAGCAGGACTATTCAAAGCCAATCCAACCTGAACGTGAACTTCACCAGAAGCAATTGATGTAGGCGTATTGTTTCCAGCGTCACACTGTACGAAGTAGGCTGCGTCAGCAGTGTCACCCTGAAGAACACCTTGCTGCCAAATTCCCTGTAGGTACTGAGTAACAATAGCTCCTAGCTTTGACCAAAGGGCTGAATTGTTGTTCTCGAAAATAGCTACCTGAGTAATGTCTTGCAGCGTTTCGGTAATGCTCATCAAGGTACGCTGGATAGCGACATAGCGGTTAGGCTGATTAGGTAGAAGTGTTCTTGCACCCATTACACAGAAACCATAGCTAGATACGTTACGAATAATGTTAACACCATTTGTATTTAGTGTATCTAGATTTGAATTCTGGAATGGCAGCTCTACTCCAGCAACTCTCTGAACTGGAATGGTTACTCCAGCAGGAGACTTCTGTACTCCGTACTGAGCGTCAGTCTGAGAGTAAAGACCTAGGACAGCTCCACCAGGGGGAAGCTTTCTGGTTGCACCAGGAGTAGAAGAGATAGGGTCTGGAACCTGTAGCCAAGGAGCGTATACAGCTACCTGTGGAGAAGGAACGATCTCAGCATTTCCTACTACCATTGCTAGGTAATTGTTTACTGTTGCTGCCTCAGAAGGAGTAACACCATCAGAACCGATGATTGCCTGTGGAGCGTCTACAACGGTAAAGATATTTGGCTGAGCGTCTGTCCATGCAAGAACAGGATTCAGAGTCAAGGTATCTGTTACACCTGGAAGATTCAGGTCAATGTTTCCCTGAATTGTTGCTAGTCTCTGTGTTGCTGTTAGAAGGCTAGGAGTTGCTACACCATCAGATCCACCAGACAAAGCGGTTGCGCTCTGTAGACGTGGAGTGATGTCTGTATTCCATGTGGTGTAAGTACCTAGATCAGAAGCCTGAATGTACTTAGATCCCAGTAGAGTGGAGTTGATCATAGCTACAGCGTAACGAGCGTCTGTGCGATTCATAGTTACGTCAAGGAATCTCTCAACGATATTTGAATCAGCAGTTCCACCGTAACGAACAAGTAGGTTGAATCGTCCAGCTCCAGTTGAGCTGTTAGTGATATCTACATAGATGTTGTTTCCCCATGCACCAACGGCAACACAGGAAAGCTTAAGGATAGGTACAGCAGTTCCAGTGCTGTTGAAGGTTGGGATAGCTCCAGCAGGAGTATAAGAACCATCGTCAGTAAAGGTAACGGTTGGTGATGCTACAGCAGAAAGGAATAGCGGTGTAGAAGTAGGACCATCAAGAGTCAAGTTTCTACGGTAAACCTTGTATCCAGTAATGGTTCCAGTTGCGGCAGTCCAAGAAAGAGTTACCTTATTTGTGGAAGTCAATACCTGATTAGCTACAGCAGTTACCGGAGTTCCACCATCAGTCTCTCCACTAGAAGTGGTTGTGGTAACGGTGTACTCGTAAGTGTAAGAAGGAGTAGTAGTTCCCGCTGGAGTAGCGATTACGTTGGCAGGAGGCTGTACAGCTCCTACACCATCCTCACGGTCATTCAGTGTCTCAACGGCTGTTACAGCGTCAGAGGCAGCCGCACGAGTTACGTAGCACTGGTTTCCGTTGTTAGCGAAGTACTGCCATACAGCGAAAGGCAAGTAAGAAGTACCGTTACCAAAGCCACCGAAGATGTTTAGGAAGTCATTCCAGTTTGTAATAAGGGTGGGCTGTGTAGGTCCCTGTGTATGAACTCCTACAAAGGCAGCCGTAGATTGCCCAGGGGAAGTTGTTCCCGTAGACAATGGAGTTAGTGAGGTATTAACGTATACCCCAGGACGCTGATAAGTCATTTGATCTCCTAGCTAATTGAAAGTAGTGGCTACTATCAGTATATAGATTAGACCTGTGGCGGTAGAACAGTGATAGTGTCCACTACCTTTGTAACCTTAGAGTAGGTACTGATTTCGACAGGAAGTAGTTCGGTTGAAACTCTCGCGGTATAGACAGTATGGAAAATTCTTTTGCCATCTGTGTCATGAGTGTTCTGTCTTTCAGGACCACCCATAAGGTCCAGCCTTCTAATAGTACCGTCTTCTGGAATTGTTAGATATCCATGACGAGTACTTAAGTAGTCTGGTCCTGCGAGAACTGCTGTGAGAAATGTTGAATGCTGATTATTTCTAGATAACACTTCTATTTGATAATCAATATTATACGGGATAGGAGTGAAAGCCCAGTAAGGAGAAGTTGTTACATCCTCATTGTCATCTGAGATCCAGTCAGGGAAATTCTCTGGTGTATATGGAAGCTGTGCCCATCCCGCATGAGCACGCTCCGCATCAAAAGAAATTCCAGTATTCGCAATAATTACTGAAGGATAAGTAAGGTTGGTCAATTCAACATCAGCGTCAAGCCAGATAACCTGTACAGGTCTACCTTGGTCGGGAGCATTTACATCAGTGACCACCAGGTTAGAGAACTTCTCCTTCATGGCTTTGTCCTCATTGAATAACCACATATTTATCCAATCGCTGCCCAGTATGCGAACTGAGCTGAAGCATTGCTAGAGGGGGTAATGGACGATGGTAGAGACGTCTGGCTCGTACCATTTGTGGCATAGCGCAATAGAGCATTGCTAGAAATACCAGCATTCATAAGAGTAGCATTCAAATCCTGCCCTCTATAAACCTGCGGCATTGTTGTTGCATTGAATACAAAGGCTACCCAGTAGAGTCCTGGTGTTACCGCAACGCTGATAGTTTCAGTGAACATACCAGTGGTTGTTACTCGTGCGTCTACTCCTACAGTTGCCAGACGTGATCCTGCGGAGTTGTATAGCCCGACAAAGTTCTGTCCGGATGTGATAGTTGCACCCTGAGTATTGATTCCCCAGAGAATCTTAGTAGCGGTCATTGCCTGGTTGACTTGTACAGCAGCTAGATAAACAGTTCCAGCAGTTCCAGCTTTACCTGTTGATACGTTTGCAGGATCAAAGGTCCAGGCTACTAAGCCATGATTAGACGGCTTGATAATACCGAGGGCATTACCTGCAACGGATAGATTGTTATCTGTCTTCAGTACTCCCGCAGATTCTCTATACAAGTTGGTATCTCTGGTAGCTGTACCAGGACCAATTGCAATCGCGCCATCTCCAGTTAGACGGAAGCGGTCGAATGCATCTGTTCCATTTGTGTTAGTAGATAGAACAGAGTTTGTTGTAACTGATGGAGCAAGCTGTACACGTCCTGCACCAGAGAAGCTGAAGTTTACGTTTCCAAAGGATTCATAGTTACCGCTCTCAGCATGTGAAAAGACTGAGGGGAAGGCTGTAACCCAGTTAGCCTGAGCAGCACCAGAGCCAGCGAATTCAGCATCACGGATCTTCACGGCCTGTCCAGCGGCTACGTTGACAGAGAACTGAACTCCTGCGGTACCTGTGGACACGATAGGTGAAGCGAAACGAGTAGAAGTAATCCAACCAGTAGCTGTACCTGACCAGTTCACATCATAGTTAGTTCCAGTTGCACCATTACCATTAAGCGAGAAGAAGCTACGCTCAATGTTAATCGCAACACCAGTTCCAGTTATAGAAACACCATGTGTCTGGTTGCTGATAATACGCATTGTGCTAACACGAATCTGTGTAGCTCCACCAGTGATCAGAAGACCTACGTTACCCTGCTGGATAACTCCACCAGTGATCTGTACGTTCTGAGGAGATCCGTTAGGACCATCTTCAATAACTACGTTATTTCCAGTCTGTGGACCTAGAGCGTCAAGGTTCTGGATAAAGGTAGCGGCACAGTTTCCCTTAACACGAAGAGAAGCACCAGTTCCACCTAGGGTAGCCTGCATCCAAGTAAAGCAGTTCTGAAGTAGAACATCCCAGGAGTCTTCAATGTGAATACAGTCAAGGTTTGCACTACCACCAGAAGCAACACCCATGAATCGAGTGAATAGATTCGAGATTAGGAAGTTAGCTGCTGTGGCTGTGTTATCGGAGATGATATAAACTCCACCAGCAGAACTCTGCATCTTCACGTTGTAGATCATTCCACCGTGCAAGGTGTTAGCTGCTGTACCAATAGCGCGAATACAGTAACCGTTGATACGAGTGAAGGTTGTGTTGGCTACCTTGAATGCTCCAGCACCTGTAACAGTTACCGCATGAGCGACAGGGTTAGACGTAGTGCTGGATTGGTTGGCTCCGTCAATGCTGATGTCTCGGACACCAGAGTTGTCCTTGGTAAAGCTGAATAGGCTGGTTCCAGTAAAGCCAGAACCGATAACGATTGAACTGATCTCTGGTCCTGATCCCATAATAACTACGCCAGAAGTACCAGCAGAAAAACCGGTTCCACTATTGATTAGATATTTACCTGGTGGGAAGTATACGATTCCACCTGTGGCATTAGCTGCGGAAACTGCGCTAGCTATAGCAGCAGTGTCATCAGCTACGTTATTTCCTACAGCTCCATAATCCTTTACGTTGAACTGGTTAACTCCCTGAACAACACCAGCGCTGATGCCTAGATTGTTTCTGGCCTGAATTAAGTTAGTTAGATCATTTAGGTTATTGGCTCTCTGAAGAGCATTGCTGTTATTACCAGTAACGGTGGAATCGATTTGTGCTAGAGCAGCGTTAAGCGGTACGTCCCAGTTGGTAGTACCTTTAGCGATTGGAGAATAAGTCATTTAGTGTTCCTTAAGAAGTAGCTTCGTAGAAACCAGTGGCTGAAAATACGTTAGTGTTCGCCCAAGTGAATGGAGACAAGGAGTCAGCAACACCAACGTTAGTAATGGCTACAGCGTTAGGCGCACCAGTATCAATGTTTAGCTGCATTACTGTACCGCTGGAAGCGGCTGTTAAGCTACCTCTGACAGATGTGGAGCTTGCAGGACGACCCGACCATGTACCAATAGGAGCACCGTTTACAGCGGCTGTGAATGGTAGTGAGAACCACCAGTTATCTCCAGTTGTAGGAGCAGCACCAAAGTTAGTGGTAGTTCCAAATGTAATGCTCATGCGATAAAAGACTGTGCGACCAATCTTTGTATATGCACAGCTTACTACAGCATTACCAAATGATGGAGTATTGCTACCGCTGCTTGTAGTCCATGTAGGAGTCCACGATGTCCATGCACCAGAAGGGAAATTAGCTGCCTGTAGATTTCCAGTATCAGAAGTGATATTTCCTACAGCTTCAATCTGATTATTGAAGAAGGCATATCCCTGAATAGATGTTCCACCAGCAGTGTCATCAAGAGTATTAGTTGTGCCAGACGCAAAGCTATTTGCTGTGGTGTTGTGATTCATTGTTTGAGCAACGTGACATCCCGCATCTACCTTGATGAAGTTTGTAGCTCCACCAGCAGGAGTGTTGTCGGTGTTACCAGAAAGCACAACGCTTCCAGCATTACCAGTTACGTAAATACCAATACCGTTGTTCTGGTAAATCCAGTTGTTGTAAAGTCCGATGCCGAAGCCACCAGTGATCTTGAATGAGTTAGTGTCCTGAGACTCAGCACCACAACCATGGGCTGAAATACTCTGACAGGTATCAAACAGATAAGCGTTGGTTCCATTAGCATCAGCAGCACAGGCACTTAGTGCACAGTAAACCATGTTGTACAGGTAAAAACCACTAGACGTATTGTTGTTTGCGTAGCAAGCATTGAAGTTGCTAGATGTTCCAGCAGCGGAAGGGAATGTCTGTCCGACAATATGGAAACCATCTCCACCATTGTTCTGAGAGATTACCTTTGAGTAGGTACCTACGATGGAGTTCTGAATAGAAAGTCCATGAGATCCAAAGGATTGAACCATTGCATTCTCAATAGTAGGAAAGACTGTAGCTGCACTGGAAGACAGAATGAATCTGATTCCCGCACCTGATCCTGAACCAGGACCAGTAAGAGTAAGTTCCTTGATGGCAGGGAAGGTTAGATCCGTTCCCACAATTCCATGAGCGGTTGTGCTGGCTTGAGTAATAGTCGTAGCGTTTGGTCCAGCACCTAACATGGTTACCTTGCTGTAGGTAGTCAAGGCTGTAGAGATCTTATAGTTGCCAGGCGGAAGGTAAACGACTCCTCCGCCATTTCCTGATGCAAGGCTTAGAGTGTACTGGAGAGCAGAGGTATCGTCTGCTACGCCATTACCGACTGCCCCATGATCTTTTACGTTATATACGGACACGTCTGCGGCTGCACTGGCAGCCATACCGATATTGACACGGGCCTGTGCAGCATTAGTTAGATCTGAAAGGTTGTTTGCCTTTTGAAGTGCGCCACTAGCAGAGGATGTAATGTTTGCATCCAAGCTAGCTAGTGCAGAGTTAAGGGGCACATCCCAATTAGTTGTGCCCTTAGCAATAGGCGAATAAGTCATTTAGTGCTCCGTCTTAAGCTGTTGTGTTATCAGTAACCAGACCCAATGTAGCCAGTGCTGTAATCAAACTTGCTAGTGCCGCATTGCCTCCACGAGAACCTGTTACAGATGGCTTGCTTGCTGGGGATGCTCCGTAGAAACCTACTTGATTAGCTGCTCCGTCAAGGGTGTGCTTAGTAGCACCATAGAGGGCATCAACAAATTCAATCTTACCCGCAGCCTGAATGTTCTGTGCATCAGCAGACAGACGCAGATAAGATCTCTGATTACCGTCAAAAGCAGTACCAGACCAGTTAGAGACAATGAGGTCTGTTCCAGTTGCTTCTAGATCTAGGTTGCTTCCACCAGTACGGAATCTGTATCCCTTGGCTGTACCCATGACTGATAGGTCACCAGTAACAGACGCATTGGCTAGAGAAGCTAGTCCGCCTACAGTTGCTACGCCAGTAGATGTAACAGTTCCAGGAGTACTCAGATTTCCTGCGTTGTCTACTACGACATTAGAATTCTGGATTACTGATCCGGATGTTCCACTAAATCTTACTATAGCTTTGTCTGTAGATGAAACTGGTCCAGTAGTCTTGTTGCTTATCTCTTCTTCTAATTCATTGAGAGCATTGTTTAGCGTAAGATCCCAGTCTGTCTGTCCCTTGACAGGAACGGTAATAGTCATTCTTATCCTCCGTATGGTCCTGATCCGTACTGACCTTCTCCGTATCCTCCAGGGGAAGGAGGTGGGTTGTAGGCAGGGGAACGCAGTGTAGGTGTTACCTGATTTACTAGCTTGGTTAGATTGCTTGTTCCATTGTCTACCTTGTAGTTAAGTGGGTATACACCCTGACCACTGACATATGGATCATAGTTAGAATCATTCAGACTTAGTCTCTGAGAGAACTGTCTGTCATTTGGTGAGGCGTACTGAGCGAATTGAACATCGTTGACCATCTCATCAGGCTTTACCTGAGTAGCGTCAATAGAAAGGATGATGTCCTTCTGCTGAATCTGTCCTAGAACCTGAACACTGGTTACTCGGAATACCTTGGTGTCATATACAAAGCGATCCTTGAGATAGTTCTGAGTATTCAGATCCATCTTGTCCATACCCATACGCTTTAGCTGATCAAAGGACAGCGTTACGTGGGCTCTGTCGTTGTAGTAGAAACCATTCTCAGTGTTATCGTTATCGCCTTCAACGTGGATAACGTGCAGAGCAGGAACATTGTTAGGACCGAAGTAAACACGGCCTAATGGTCCTGCTGCTTCTCCGTATACAGGATCTACTGTGGACTGATCATATGCGAAACGGTAATAGTAGATCTGGTCACCGGTCCAACGCTGCCAATCACGAAGGCCCCTATAGATTTCAGATGTTTCGAAATCAACGGAGAATCGGCCGCCTTTCCACCCTATTCTTCCCATTGAATACATCCTTATCTATAAGGGCCTTCATTAGTTTATAGCCCCCACATACCACCGAAGATAGGTGATTGCAGGTTGCTTGAATCTTCGTCGCGTGCATCAATTGGTGGCAACTGACGACGTGGCAAGTCGTAATCGTCGTACTCTCTGTCTTCAAAGATAGGTACCAGACGGTTAGTAGTTCTGGATACTCTACGGATCTTAGACATCTCAATGCGGTTAAGACCGACATTAAGCATTGCACATAGTTGATTATATCGCGCAGTCATTCCATCGATCTGTTCACGTAGCTGCTGGTATCGCTGGCTACGAGGCACTGTGGTCCCGTCTGCGGACGAAATATCAATGTCGGTACTCGCATCGGTAGCGAGTGCCCAGAGGGCGTCTATGGTGGCTCTGAGGGCTACCAAGGTACCTTCCACCTCTGGGAGGTTGGACAGATCCATAGGGATAGTTACGTACTTGACGAAACCGTTGGCATCCTTGAATCTTGTCTTGGCTGTTCTTCCATTTGTATGCTGAAGAACTGCATCTTGGATAAAGGAGGATAGCTCATCATCTGAGAACATTCCGCCTGAATATCCTGATACTACTAGGGTATCACCTTGTGGAAGTGGCGCGGGTGCTCCGGTCAGGAAGATTCTTCCTTCCTGGTAATTCATTGCATAGTCCGTTCCCTTTACCAATACTACTGGGGACTGGTTACGAATCCACGTTACGGTCTCATTCCAGATGTTGAAGTCTGTGAGATCGTAAGTGGATACCATCCCAGTCCCCAGAAACGTATCAGAAAAAGGTGCTCCTGTATCGCCCAACTCCACACGAACGCGACTAATCATGTCCTGTGTTGTAAATGGCATGGAGACCTACTGTTGTGTGAAGGTAAGGTTAGCAATCGGAATAGTAATAGATTGATTCTGTGGAGCTGTAATAGGTGTATCCCATTGCCATACACAGATTACTTCACCGGCTGTACCTGATGCCACGTTGACTAGCGCCCCATAAGTAGTAGGAGTTCCAGAACCAGAGGCATCCGTAAACGGTCCGAAGGTAACAAGATTGCTGTTTTGAATCTGACTTGTTCCCTGACTAGGGGAAGTGGCTGCTGTAAAGGTAACAACTTGTCGTGTATAACCTGTAGCTGCCAATTCAGTCAGCTCTGATAACTGTGGGTCAGTTGGAGTAATAGCTGTTGTAGCAGGGTCCACAGTAAGCAATGCGATATACGCTGTGGTTGGTGGAGCCCATCCACCCAGTGTCGTACCTGTAACCCAATTCAGAATGGCACGATCTGTCGTATCAGTTAGATTACCTGACATTTGTTATTCTCCCTTAGCGGTAGCCGCCTTCCCAAAGAAGGCCCTTACTTGATAGGTGTCGAGCTAATTCTACAGGAACGACGTACTTACGTCCCTCTTCAAAGTCATAATGCTTCCCGGCACCGAAGGTTACTTGTTCAAGAGTGGTCAGCGGAATAATTGTCTTTGTAGGTTCCTCAAGCTGAATCTCTGCATCTACGTCTAGCTCTACTACAGAAGTAATAGGACCATTAGAGTAGTCAACTGGCTTTGAGTCGGCTTCTGCCTGAACCTCAGCCATCATAGAGATTTCCTTGGCACGTTCCTTGAGTGCTTCCTGGTTTTCCTTCTGAAGACGCTCAGTTTCAATACCGGTCATATCACCGGGGCGCTTACGTGGTGGCATTCTATTCTCCAGATTAAATGTCTCGTATGTTATTAAAGAAACCCCTCCCCAGTATGGGGATCACTGAGGAGGGGTACGTCCGAATCGGACAGAAGGTACAAATTAGTTGGTAGAGGCGATAACTACAGAAATGTCAGTAATCAGACCAAGTCCCCAAATAGCATACCAAGCTAGGGCATGCTCACGTCCAAAGTCGAGAATACCACCATCGCGCAATTCTACAGGAAGAGAAATAGCGTGACCGAATGCATTGTCTCCAATGAAGATAGAGTCATATCTATTTGCGGCACCGTTACCTGTTGTAACTCCACCAGTAGTGGTGTCAGTTGTCCAACCGGCTCCAGCTCCACCTACAACGTTACGAACCTGAGTTGTCTCGATAAATACGACATCGTTCAAACGTCCGATTTCTCCTAGCATAAAGTTACCAGGGGCCGCATACTTAGTCATCTCGATGAACTGAGGGTCGTTACGTAGCCAACGTGACTGGTGAGGGTGGACAAAACAGACATATGTCTCACCTAGACGTGGCACGTTCTTTGTTGCTAGAGTCTCGACTGCGTCATATACAGTCTGAGATGTTAGGTTGAAGTCTCCAGTCATAGAAGCGTTGGATGTTCCAACAGTTCCCACGTTGTAGAAGACCTGGTTGTTGATAGCTCCGGTGTCCTTCTGGTAACCGAATAGCTGTGAAGAAGCCTGGAGCAATGTGTTACGGGCACTTACGTCAAGGTAAGTAGCCATGTTACGACCTAGAAGACGAGAGGCAGATGCCATTACGTCATCGAAGGATGCGTTCAATAGAAGCTCAGACACGGCTACAGCGAATCCCTGCTCAGCAACGGTAATGCTGAACTGGCTAGCTGTAAGTGGAGCAGTCTGCATGCGGATACCTTCAACAAGCTGTGAAGCATTGCCTAGGTTGTTGTAACGCATAAAGTTAATTGTAAGACCAGGTGTTACACCAAGCTCTGTCTTCTTTACTGCGAATTGTTCAAATCTCAAAATCGGCATTGCCTGGAACAAAATTTCTTTGCTCCAAATAGTTTGAATTGCAGGAGAAAGAGCTGAGGAACCACCTGGATAAGCGGTTGGGGCACCAGAGATATTCGGTGTACCCGTAATAGCACTACCGGCCATATTCGATCCTTATCTATTATCTGGGTTCGGGTACAAAGCCGTACCCATGGTGTTTAAAAACGTTAGCCGAATAGGCCGCGAGATCTCGCAGCGTCATTTCCGGCAAGTCCCGAATCCTGACGGAACTTTGCGTATTCAGCCATAGACATGTTATTGATGTCATCTGGTGAGTATGTCTTCTGACCCACGGAACCTTCTAGGGGACCTAGGGCTGTGTAGCCTGTAGGGGATACACCTCTTTGCTGTGGCTGCTGCTGACGTGCTGCCTGTGCAATTTCTTCTGCGATAGATTGCGTGGCAGCCTTAGCTCTTGCTATAGCGTTATCAATTTGCTCCTTGTCATTGCCCACAACAAACTCGTGGAACTGTGGAGCGATGTCATTAGCATTAGCCTGTAGCTGAGAAGTACGATAATCTACAAGATCATTATATTCTCTTTCCTTGGCAAGTAGTGCACGCTCTTGCTCACGCTCCTGCTGAAGCTGAGTAAAGCGAGACTCCCAAGTATCGTTTGTCTCCTTTAGCTTAGTCTCAAGGAGAGTCTTAGCGGACATCTCCTCTTCGCGCTTAGCCTGTGCTGCTGCTTCCTTTTCCTGCTGCTTACGCTGAGCTTCTGCTAGTTCCTGTGCCTTCTGATCCTGAATTTCTTGCAGGGTCTTCTGAGCCGCTGTGAATTGATCCTTCAGAGAAGTGATCTCTCCATATAGCTTGTCCTTCTCCTGCTTACGTGCCGCCGCAATGTCCGCCTCAGTGAATGTACGTTCACCTGTAGCGCCATGCTGGAAAGCTGCTGGGGAAGGAGCTGGGCTCTGAGCACCATTATCCTGTGGATTTGGAGACTCAATTGCTGCCGCCAAACCTGGCTGTGCTGGAACTGTCATTTCTAATATCTCCTAGAATTTAACTGTGTGTTTTCCGAATATGTCCCGAATGAATTTACTTACAATCTTACGTGTTAGTTGTTGTCATCGGTAGGAAGTTGACGTGAACCTAGCTTGGTTCCGTATGCCTTGACAACTGTCTCGCGTAGAGCATCCATAGAGCCTGCCCCATCAAGGTCCTGTAGATCTATCTTGTTGATAGTTCCTGGTCCACCAGAAGGCGGTACAGGGTTGCCTAGGGCGTCTTCTCCTGGCTGTACTGGCTCTGAAGTACCGTCAGGCATTGGAACCATTCCGGTCAATTCTTGAATTACAGAATCGATCTGGGTTCTTAGCATACGTAGAGCACCATCACGGATAGCGTCCTCATGAAGCTCATCAAAGATTTCTTGTAGCTTCTCATCTGGGAACTGCTCACCGAGATCCTTAAGTGCACCTCTACGAGATTCGAGATCCATATTCATCATTGCGCCGATTTCATTCAACTTAACTAGGCGATCAACAGGAAGTGGTGAAGGCCAGTCTATATCACTAAAGTATACTAGTGGATCTCTCGGGTCGATAGCCAGTGGCTGACCATCTTGGATAATTCCCTCTGTATCCGGATTATACAGAGTAGCTTCTGGTTCAAAAATAAAGAGTGTCTTTAGTGCTAACTCATTTATCTTTTGTAGTCCCTTACCATATTGTATCTTCTTTAGTTCAAACTTTTGCATAAGGGGCAGGAATTGCATAGCCAATGCAACTCCAGAAGTATTTGAAATAGCCTGACTCTGTCCTAGAGCAGTCTCTGGAACACCAGTCATCTCATGCATTGCGACCTTAAGCATGTTCAGTGCGTCTAGAGGTCCCTCTAGTTCTACACCGTTCTCAAGGTTGTGAATGTCTACGTCCTTGTTACCAATAGACCAGACACGGTTAGTTCCCTTTTCAAGCTGAGAAGGCTTGGCACCGATAACTACGGTAATGGGAGCTGCATGATAATTCACAATATCAGCGATGTCAGTAGCTGTTTCGTTGTACTGACGGTTAAGGCTGATCAGATTCTGCACATCGGATAGTCCCCAAGGAGATCCGGAAGCAGGGTGGTTAGCGATGTGAACGATTGGGATAACACCTAGAGCATTGGGACGCTCATCAATCAGTTCATCATTTACGTATTCACGAATAACATCTGAGCGAATTAACTCAGTGTAAGTATATACGCTTCTTGTACCCTCTGTGTTAGTTCCCCAAAAACGATACTTAAGCTTGAACTCTAGGAGTCTATCTCTATCGTGTGGGTGCCAGGTAGGAAAACAATAGGCGGAGTTAAGGGGAAGGATACGTACTCTTCCCGCATGGTAGTTATCAGCTTCGTCAGTCCAAGGAGACTCATAAGCCACCTTAACGAAAGCATCTCCAGAGATACCTCCTTGCTGACCCATTTCCCAGGTGACTGCCTTCATGTTGTTATCCTGCTGCCAAATACGCTTTAGCAATGCAGGCACGATGTGGTCATACTGCTTAACGGTGTCAAAGGAAATACCTCTGGAGAAACAGAAGCTATTGATATAGTCGGCAAATGCCTGTACATAATTGAAGGTAAGTTGTGGGTCACCAAACTCACGACGAGTTCCCCAGTGGTGTCCAAGGTACCAAGCCCAATATTCTGCATATCTATTAAGACGTGGACCATGCATTTCAAACTCTTCATCGGACAACTCAACTAGACCTAGCGGCGAAACTGCAATTGCTAGGTCTGATGCTGCGGCTCTCATTGATGGAGAGTAGAAAGTCATTGACATTTAAATACCTTGTTCTTCGAATTAGTGTCTCTTGGGGTATAGCTTACCATAAATTAATCACGATCGAATCTATGTGCCGGAATAAATCGTGCAGTAGAAGCATCTAGCAAACTAGTACAAGACTTAGATACACACATCCAACCCAATAGAGCACCGCTGGCTAGACTTGGATTTTCTGCGAATGCAATAGTGTTAATTGATGCAGCAGCATTATCAAGAGTTGAAAAGACAGTATCTCCGTATTGAACAATTACCTGGTTAGTGGCTGCCCCTGTACCAAACAGATAGACGCGCATAACTGTTGAGGAGTTAGCTCCACCACCGACTAGTGTCAATGTTCCACTGCTGTCAAAGTGTGTAACATCTAGTGTCGATGTAAGAGCCAAGCCTGAACCAGCTCTAAGGATATGTCTAAATGTAAGAGGTGTCTCAGCAGGCACCGTAATGTTGTGTGGATTAGAGATGTCGTTCTTGTAGTTTCTACCACCAACAAAGATAGTTCCGGCGCTTAGATTCATCTGAAGGTTTGCACCGTTAGACGTAATATTTGCTCCAGAGGATACAAAGGTTCCTAGTGCGAAGATCAGATCATATAGCTGTGACGTAACATCTGCGACGTAGATAGGAGCTGTATCGAATACGACAATACTTCCTGCGTTTTCCGCAGTGATACCAATTTGAATCAATGAGCGGCGTTGATCAGCAGTAGGCTGAGTAGCAAGACTTGTTATTGTTCCATTGATATCTGCTACCCACCAGTTGATAGGTCTAGCTAGTTCAGTACCATTCAGAGTAATAACCTGATCGGCAATAGTAACTAGCGTTACTGTTGGAGAGCCAGGTGTTGTTGTATAGTCAACGACTTGTGCTTTACCTGCGGTGATATGAATAGACGTTGAACTGTTGATAGTAAGTAGAACACCATTTAGAATTCCGGTTGATCTCGCTACACCTGGTTGCCAAGAGGCTGTAGTAGCAGACGTAGCAGTTAGTTGTGTTCCAGCAGAAGGTGTACCAGAAATCGTTACACCGTTTACCTTAGCCACGGTAGGAGCTGGATACGTACCAGACAGATCACCTGTAGCCGCACCATTAGGTGGCAGAGTGGTTGGGATCTGTCCGAAGTTTGCTGCATCGGTAGAAACCGTACCGTTCTGAAGATCAATAATCTTCTTGCTGTTCATAGAGATGTTAGCTTGAGTGACAGCCATTTGATCTAGACGGTTAGCTCGTACAACTGTATTGACATTGGCAGTCCCAGACAATGTGGGATTAGGATACGTACCTGTTAGATCTCCACCAGCACTGCCTGAAGGTGGAAGAGTAGTAGGAATTTGTCCGAAGGCAGCAGCGTCATTAGTTGCTGTGCCGTTTGATAGCCCGACAATCTTATGGCTATTCAAATTAACGTTGGTAAGAGGAGCTGCTAGGGCGTCTAGCGTAAGGGCTCCTACAACCGTCAGAACGTTCGCTGTGGGCAGCAAAGTAGGGTTGGGGTATACGCCGCCCAAGTCACCACCAGCAGGGCCTGTAGACAGCCCTGGAACGCCTTGTGGCCCTACTCCGAAGCTGCCTCTAGTCGCCATTACACACCTGCTTGAATAGTGTAAGTCGCGTTGGCTGCTGAAATGATCTTTACTACAGTATTAGATGTTGTTCCTAGTGCTGGCTCGGGTGGAAGTTTAGGATTGATTACATCAATAAATCCTAGTGGAGCAACGAAAAAGCATTCGTCTCCACCGATGGTGGGGTCAATACCATCGATACGCGCCCACATGTCGCCGGAACTTCTATTGATTACTTCGACATTGTGATACCAGGAAGCAAAAGTGACAGTGGTTACTGTGGCTGCCACAGTAGTTCCACTAGTGATGTGTGTTGCCATAAGAGCACCATAGTTAATAGTTGGAAGTGCCCGAGTAGTTCCCCGTTAAGAACAATAAACTGTGTAAGGAACCGCTGTGTCAGAAAGCAACTGAACACTAGTTCCACTGATCACACGAGTAATTGGTTCTTGAGTCAATATCCCATTCGGGAATGTTACAGCCTGCCCAGGTAGGACAGGGAAATTATCATCGGCTAGGATGACAGGCTCTACACCATCTGTACGAAGCCAGATAGTTCCTGTTGTTCCGCGATGAACGATCGTTATATTTGCAAAGTACTGAGGGAAATTAACGGCAGCTACGGTATTAATCGTTAACGTACCAGACTTTGCTCTGACTGCTGCCATAGTATTCCTATCTCATATCTACCACAGAGGTGGTTTGGTCTACTGGATACTTTGATTTAGTGGCACTTAAAGGTGGCATCTCTCCACCACTGTAGCCAAAGGTCTCTGCATTGTTTTGTCCGGAGATACCAGTTATGTATTCGACTGGCTCTCCGGACAATTCAGTATAAGCAGCGTTCCGTCTATCATGAAAGACTGTCACTGCTTACTCCTTAGCTATAAACTGGCAGAGTTCCAGGGTCCTCAGCTAGGTCAATGCTGTAAGGAGCAGCTAGATCAGAGATGATAGAAACCTTTGAACCGTAAGCTGTGTATGCGGGAACAGCAGATGGGTCAGTAGCTAGTGGAGTTGTGGTAGAAATCATTGGACGTGGGAAGTTATTCTTCACGGCAACAGTCACAGAACCAGAAGCTGGAATTCTAACGGAAGCATTGTCTGCACCATTTACAGTAGCTGTTGTTCCATCAGTAGTTACAGATAGAGTTCCAGCAACGGTGCTAGGAGCGGAGGCAGTAATGATTACGTACTTCTCCCATCCTGTATAAGTAGTGGTAGTGGCTGTGGAAGCAACAAGAGTTCCACCAGATCCGTGTACGGCCATAGTTATGTCCTATTCGTGTAAGGGGTTAATTATCTACGACGGGAGCTTCTAGAACGAGTTGGCTCCTCAATGTCTGCCTCAGCAGCTTCGACTTCTTCGTCAACCTTGGTAGTAACAACGTCGATAACTTCGTCAGCTAAATCTGCCTTAGCACGAACACCATCAGCAACCGCCTCAATGTGTCCTAGGGCAGCGTGAATGTCAGAAGACACAGCTTGCTTAAGAACGTCAGATACCTGCGCAACGTGTACGCGGTTAAAGATAGCCTCAAGCTTTAGGATAAGAGCGTGAACATCGTCTTCTGCTACGTTCTTTAAATGAGAGAACTTAGCCTCTAGATCTTGTACAAAAGTCATATCGATCCTTTAATTTCTAGCGACTGCGGCATTGAACCACATAACCGCTTGGTCTAGATTGGTCAGGGCAAGAGAAAGCTCTCGGCTTTCTGGAGCACTCTCATCCATCCACGCTGCCAATTCAAGAGCCTTTGTTCTCATGGATTCATAAAGGGCTGCTGTATTGGGTGTGGATGGATGGAATGTGAATCTGTTCTTAATGTCGCTATTCATTAGTCGGTGATAACTGCTCCGTGTAGGCGCTCGTAACGGCCACCACTACGGTTAACCTCTTCAAATCTACGAGCTGCGTTGGCATCTACATTTACACCGTGCATGAACTCACCAGTCATACCAGCGGAGTCAATCCATGCTGCGGAACCTACGTGAGCACGCTCACGCATAGTCTCAGCGGCTGGCTTGATAAATACGTTCATGTTGTGGTTAGGACTTCCAGGAGCGGTTCTGTAGCCCTGCATTGCACCTAGCTGAAAGTCATTAGGTACGTCAGTGTCTGTTGCAATTCCTTCTTCAAAGCGAAGTGGTCCACGACGCTCAGGATTTGCGGCACCCTTGGCTTCGTAGTTAACCGCACCGCGATCTCTTTCAGGGAATCTAGGCGCAGGGGCTAGCTGACTAGCACGTCCTGCCTCCTGATACATTTCTGCCATATTAGTTCCTTAAGTTAAAACACTAGTGTTGTTTATATGATAGCGCATTAAATACCCTTTAAGATCTACGTCTGTCATAAAAGGGATTATTAGAGATCTCTACTTCCTCGTGAATATTCTCGGGAATGATACTTAGTGCGATAGCCAAGGAGTCACAGTAGTCATCGTGCGCATTGACTTCCTTTGGCGCTTCTGCCAGCATGTACGGCCCTTCAAACTTAACCTGAAGATCCGACATCTGCTGAACGAAGTTTCTGTATGTGCGCAAGTTTCTTGTCTTGGCATGTGCAGGCCATCCTAGCTTTCCTCTGTCCAGCATCTCTCTTAGATACTTCCAGCGCTCAGACTGCTGGGGACGTTGTGAGGATACATCTACGATTTCAATATGCGGTAGTAGTACACGCAAGCGAGAGATAAAGATATCTCCCATTCCGCCTACGTCTACTCCAATAGCCCAGACATTATACTTGGACACGAACTCTACGATTCTATGATACTGGCTTTCCCAGTCTTGTCCTTGTAGGTCAAGCCAATTTAGAATACGTACGTTATAGTATCCGTACTCATCCTGATGATCCCAGTCTACGAATAGAGCAGTGACAATCGTGCTGTCAATCTTTCTGGCAGGATCGATACCAATGATGATAGGAGAAGTGTTGTAGTTCTTTACGATCTGCATTGTCTTATCTCCAAGCTCTTCAAGACGCTCAGAGGTGGTGAACATTCCCTGTTCCAGAAGCCAGAGCAGACGGTAGGAAAGCTTGAATTCGTCAGAGTCATATCCCATACGAAGCATGTCACCATTGACAGCCTTTTCGTATCTCTTGTTCCACTTGGATACTTCTCGATAGTCAGCCTGGAAGTGGTTGGTACGCGCTCCGCGCTTAGTAGCGTTGCGCTTGTTGTGCTGAATCTCTCGGTAGAAGACTCCCTTTTCGTATGTAGGAGTTCCTGTCATAACGAAGGTTCCATTAGTGGACGCCAACATAGGGCGGATAGACTTGTCTACTACCTTCTGGTCAGCTACCTGAGACTCGTCCAGGAGAGCAATGTGATAGGTCTTACCTTCAATGTTCGCGCGAGGGTGAGCAGTCTGTCTGCGTACGAGAGAGCCACACTTCTCTAGCTTCATCTCGGCTCCACGACCACGTACCTTCTCATCAATAGAAGGATCAGCTAGGATCTCCTTTGCTCTTTCAGATTCGAACATAGAGATGATTCGAGAGTAAAGAGTCTTAGCCATGTCATCTACTGGTGCGAACGCTCCAACCCATACGCCTTCCTTGAAGTCTTCTAGCCACTCATTGAACGGCTCAACCTTGGCAAGGCGAGGAAGCATAATCATCATGGTGGCTACGGAAGCAGCTACCGTCTCAGTCTTTCCTGACTGACGAGAGAAGAGAGCAGTAACTGTAGCGCCATCGTTAATGATGACTGACTCCATGAATCGAGCAGCAAATGGACGCTGATATCCATAGAGAGGGTGCCCAGATAATTCATCCGCGAATAGCAATAGCTTCTCTACAAGAGAGTCAACCCATGCTTGAGAACGAGGGTCTAGATCAATAGTCGTACTTTTATAGGCTTCCAGCTCTTCCGCTGTTAGCTCATCTAAATCAATATCAGTGGCCATCTAATTCTCCAGATTAATTTCTCAACAAATATATTGTACCTGAGTTGACATAACAGGGTACTACCTTTACAGTGGTACTAACATCACTACTACTCAGGAGTACACCATGAACCCACACTTGGGAGACGATGGAATCTTTGATTTTCAGCCGCAGCCTTCGCATGGTATGGAATTCGTTAAGGGCTTTGCTTTTGCCTTTGGAGGAGCCATACTCGGTTCCATGCTGGACCACACAAGATTCGGTCGTTGGTTTAACACCAGTAAGTTCATCGGCTTCCTTGGCAAGATGCTCAAGGTTGCTGTTCTGTCAGCGATTGGTTTGTATGTTTACTTTGTCATTAAGGTCTGGTAATTCTTTCTTCCAATACCTGCATTGCCGCCAACAAAGATACTGCGCCAGTACGCGTGTCGTCTATATATGCTAGAGCCTCACTTGGATCTTCTCGGGTGAGGCTCTTTCGCATTTCAGAAATGTTTCTACCGATACCAGTATGGATGTTGTCTACCCAACGGATCAGTTCTCCATCTGTTGTGGAACGGAGTCTCTTTAATAGTTTGTTCTTGATGGTGTCGTTAACACCAGTTCTTCTCTTCAGAAATCTCATTAGATATCCAGTGCCTCTACTAGTAGTTCTTGTTGTTCTGCCGTAAATTGCTTCTTAATCATAGTGCGACGAATATGCGCCTTCTCACTATCCGAAAACTCCTCATCGCTGATCTGACGGCCTTCCAGAGCATCTAGAAGCATCTGCTCCTCTGACCTCTTGGTAGAGCGCCACAGGCCCAACACAATGCCCTGACGGCACCACGGGATACGGATGATGAGTGAGTTGGACCATCGGTATGGTTCCTCTACCTCATGGGAAGGATACCGATGGAAGAGTGGAGACTTCTTCTGTAGTTTGATGCCGTGTACGAATAGTGGTCCTAAATCATGCTTCTTATTGTGGATCAAGTCAAACCTCTCGAATATGGATATGAGTTAAGGGTGGTATTGATAAAGCGTCCTGGGGATTGTGCTCGTTGGAATTTCCACCATACTGACTGTGGAACATTGTAGTAAGTATAGTATTCCCCGTTTCTGAATTTTATACGAAGTGACTGACTTCTTTCATCATAACCAGCAGCAAGTGTACGCGGTCTACCAGGATTGATAGTGGGGGTTGGCTGGTATGGAAGAAGAGCAGCGTCATTACCGTTGATAGCTAGAGTGATCTCAGTAGCCAGATACGGATCTGTCAGCTTGGCTGCTCTGGCTCTAATAGCATTCAGATCGCTATTCTGTCTCGGAGGAATGACCTCATTGGATTCAGGCACAGTTCCCAGGAATGTTCTATCCCATGCGGAACCAGCGCGAGGACGATTAGGATGTAATGGCGGAACTCGACTGGCCGCCTTTCTTCGTGGCATAGGATCTCCTTTATAAATGACAAATAGCCTACCCCTATCTTACAGGGTAGGCTAGATGCTTATTGCTTTACGTGAGGGCAATTAGGTCCAGCGTAATGAATGAGATCCACATACGTACAGGAAACATGTACAAGTGCAGTCACATCATACGGAACCTCTGGAGCAGAATGGAAAGTCCAGCTCTCTTCTCTCCAGATATCACCTTCATCATGTACTGGTCTATAGAACTCGATTGTCATGGATGAAACTCAAATCTGGCTTGACGTACGTGTTTGGCTTCAACACCTTACCAAACTCATTGTAGTGGACTTCTCCATCTGGCCAGACCTTAGACATGTTCGATTCGTGCACTACATCAAAGACATCCTCAAGAGGGATACCAAGCTCTTCAGCAGTTCCATAGACTACATAGAGAAGATCAGCCAATTCCTTGGCGACTTCTTCCTTAGCCTCGTGCATAGAACTAGAAGTAAGATTCAGTCGAGTATCTTCCAGGTGAATGATAGCCTGAGAGACTTCCTCATACTCCTCATAGATAAGATTGATACGACGCTCTGTCTTACTCAGGAACTCCTCTTCCCTCTGCTGTGGAGCAAAGGTGTCATGGAACTCCTTGAGATCCTTCATAGGGGTGTACATCAGTAAAGCACTCCATTCACCGAGAACTGACCGTTCTGAATCTCTACAAGATGAGAGAACACTGTCTCTCCATAAACCTCAAGGATACCGAATGCCTGCTGCCAGTTAGCGGCTACACCCTTCTTCTTAAGGTAGTCTGCCTTAGTGATATCCATGAAGTGTCCAACCTCAAGACCAGTAAGAGTGTTACGGATCTTTCCGTTGTAACCAGTGGATTCAGTTGTCTTACCGGCACGGTGAGTATGACCACAAACGGTAGAAACACCGAACTTGTTCTTAGCCAGACCGAAAGCTGTCTTACCAGCAGCGGGACTCAGCGAGCCTTCATCACCATGACACATAACCCAACCAGGAGCAATCTCTACGACAGCATCACGAATGAACTTCACATCGTAATCGTCAAAGACTTGCTTCTCAATAGTCAAGTCGCGCAAGGTAGCAAGACCAGGACCGCACATCTCAAGATACTTCTCAAGCCTGTCATCGTGATTGGATCGAACAACATAAGCTGGACCATCAAAGACATCTCGGATATCGCCAAGGATCTCTCTAGCAGAATCGAATCCTGCCTGAAGGTCTCCCGCGAATTCCTGCTTCTGTCCACGAACCCATCGGCCAACTTCCTGAGAGTCCGTGAAGTCTCCTACCTGAGCAAGCTCGTCCGGCTGGAAGTCTCCAAGGAATCGAATGAACTTGTTGACTAGATCGACATCATGGAAAGGAACCTGAACGTCAGGCATAACCACAATAGTCTTTGCTGAATAGCCACCAAGGTTGGTGACAGGCTTAACAATGGGAATGTGCTTCTCTCGCCATGTACGAACGAGCTTTTCAGATACTGAGATATTCTTCTGTTCACCTAGGGTGGTAGCCGCTGCTGCTCTTCCAATAGATCGGTTAGCCAGAACGTCATAGATACCCTGATCAACCTTAGCCAGAATTTCCAGCTCTGCAATGTTCGTTACGGAATGCAACTTGCCTCCTTCATAGAAAAGATCTGCATAGTGCAGTACATCCTACACTATGCAGATCAACGTGTCTACTACTTCTTTGTTGCCAGCAGATCTACGATCGCTATTGCTAGAGGGATCATAACCACGGACATCAACCATCTAAATTGCTCTTGTCTTGCCTTTATGTACCCCGTGTGCTGTGTCTGTCGTGTTGTTGATTCATTGCTAATAGCTGCTTCGTATCTCTGGCGTTCAGCTAAGATATCACGTCTTAACGACTCGAAAGAATCTCTAAGTTCTCTCTTTAGATCTGTAACGTCCTGCTCTGTATCTTCTACTTTCTCACTTAGATTTTCGAAACGGATATCAGTTGAATGCTTATCTGCGTAATATTCAGTTAGTGTTAATAGTTTGTCCAGGCGGCTGGAAAAATCCGTAAATCGAGTTTCAACGTTTCTCTGCAAACCGTCTAATTCTCTCTGTACCGCCCCTGACCATGTGGGAGTCTGTTCTTGTGTCATTAGCAACTCGCTTGGGGCTAGATTGAAAAGGGGACAACAGCAATGAGATCCATGTCACCCGATTCATTTCTCCAGATTTCCTGCCCCAAGTTGGTTGTATATGGACTGGTCTAATGCTGTTTTCCCCATAAGGATAGCATTAGACCAGTACCTTTTATGTATACGGAACGTAATTACTCTGCGCTAGGTTTAATCAGCTTCCAGACCGCAGGATTGATGTCCTTACCGTCCAGGATACCGAACAGCATACTCCGATAAGGCATATCCTTTACTCTTTCTGCGAACTCTTTACGAGTAAATCCAATAGGGAGATCCTGTTCCACGGCAAGGTAGGAAACGGCCACCTTCTGCTTGATACCTGCAAACTCAAACATCAGCTCATTGTATGTCCGCTTCAGCCACGCGTGCCACTCATCAGGAACAAGCTCTATAAGATCTACTAGAGTCTGACCTTCAACAAGGTTCTCCCAGACACGACGCTTTGTCAAGCCTGTAACGATCTTGTGTAGCGCTACGTAATCCTCCTGCTTCACCTTGATTCGGTAGTCAAGGTTCGGGAAGTAGACGACGAAGCCCTCTGCATTAGGCCGCTGAGGAGCCGCTAGGGCCTCTCTGAGCGTCCCGTAGGAGAAGGTCTGAGTCCTAGGACCACGCCACGTTACAACCTCGTTAGGAAGCAACACATCGCCTTCCTCAATGTCTCGTACACCGAGCAATACCAGCTCATCCATGTCACCATAGTTGAGCACAATACGATTCTGAGGATAGACGATCTCAAACATATAAGTCCACATCGGAGCTACCTGGAAGTTGTACTTCTCCTTCCAGAGCGCAGTAGCGTGAATAGCCTGCTCCGACGTAAAGGAACCGCGCGTCGCAATACCCTGCTGACCCTTGTAACTCCACAGGATACCAAGTGAACCATCCATCTTATCGGTTACTACTACAGGCTCATCCATAAGAAGTACGTCAGCCTGGTTCTGCCCGTAGTTCAGGAACTTATCGAAAGGCCGTGCAATGATCGTGCCATCAGAACTGATAATAAGGCCACGGCACCTAGCAGTTACCTTGTTCCACTCGTTGTCGTACTGTGCCTTCTCCGTGTAGTTGATGATACGCAGATCAAGCTCAGGGTGGAAGTTCTCTCGCACATACCCTTCGTCAAGCATCTGCATATAGTCTCGATAACCGAACAAATCGTACAGCTTCATTGTTCTTCCTCCTGTTGGCTTATCTTGTAAACTGTGGTCTCATAAGCTAGCAGATTAAATACCACAGCGGAAGCATGGTCTTCTTCAGTATCACCAGACATCCATTGAAAGAAATGTCGTGCAGCCGATGAACGAAAGCGCGATATTTCTTCCTTAGTTATAGCCTTCTCCCAGTTACGCTCATAGTACTTCTCAGCACCACGGGTCATCAATTCAGCAATCCGTGTGAAGAACTGGTCTGAGTAGGGTACATCCAAAGGGAACAGCAAGTCAAACCGTGCTTTCCCATCCTGTGTATCCCGCTGCATACCCGTAGAATATTGTTCTCTGTATCCAGAATCTTTCGTAGTGAAGTTTGTCATGTGGTACAGCCTACGACATGACAAACCCCCCTGTCAAGCCCAGTCACAGGGGGGGTTTGCTCACTACGCCGTAATTGTCACGAAGTCAATTGCGGTAAAGCCTACAGGTCCAGCGAAAGCTAGTTCCGCGCACTCAAGTGCGATGGCCTGGAAATCAATGGTATGGAAACCAATTGTTGTGCTTGGGAATGCTGCCACATACATTAGTGGGTTCTCTGGAGATCCTTGAGCTACTTCTACCCCGTCTACAACGATACGAATTCTTGCTTCGTCCTTAGACAAATTAAGAACGTATCCCTTTAGTTCTACGAGTGTAGCAATTGGACCAACTGTCAAGCCCAGTAGCTGAGTTGGGCCACCAATAAGGGAGGTCCAAGCATCGTCTACTACTGTTTGTGTGGAAGTATTCTGATAAGCGAAACCAATGTCTAAAGGCATAACATTACTCCTTAGACTGTCTGAGAAGACTCACGACGCTCACGACGATGATGTCTGTCGTCATCGTCATCATCAATTACGATATTGATTCTTGGGTCAAATCTAACTGGCTCATTATCCCAGTGACGACGACGTAGAGCACGCTCAATTGCTAGCTCTGTGCGTAGTTCCTGGTTTGCTAGCTGTGCCTTTAGGAATGCACGCTCATTAGCCTCTTCCTCAATGTGGCGAATAAGGTCACGGGTACGTCCCTCATCGTCACGAGAACGACGCTCGAATCCACGCATCTCATCAAGGTTGCGATCAGCCATTGTACGTACTAGATCTTCAGTTCTGTCCTCACGGTCACGCAAGTACAGACGAGTCTCTAGCTCATTCTTTACAGCCTTCTCACGAGTTAGCTCAGACTGGTAGCGAATCTCATCGTGATTACGCAGTTGTCCAACTTCAACTCTACGGTCTAGGTCGCTCATACGGTTTTCTACACGACGCTCTACATCGCTTAGGTGCTGGTTAGTGTCACCAAAAGCTTCTGCATTCTCTTCTGCGTTGTGAGAAAGTGCACGTCCTGTGCGGTAGAAGTTATCGCTATTCTTCTCGTCACTCCAACGCTGTCCGCGCTCTAGCTCACGAGTATCACGATCAACTTCACGCTGAAGCTCTCTAAGAATTAGATCGTTCCAACGGAAATTGTGATCTACATTTCTGTCGGTTTCGCGCTGTCCATGCTCAGTCTGATGGAATCCACGATATAGGTTGTTATCAATAAAGCGCTGACCAGTATCTAGGTGTCTTGCGGCCCCGTCTACGTTGCGGTCGGATGCAGCCTGGCCACGCTCTACACCCAGGAAACCTCTTCCTAGGTCCTCTACGATGCCACGCTGGCCCATCTCAAGCAGCTTCTGTCCTGTGTCCAGGAACTGTGTGTCTGTGGATACTTCTCTAATTACATTGTGAGCGGCATTGTGGATGTCACCAACAATTGCACGTTGTCCATTAGCTAGATCTCCGTGAGCCTGAGATACACGAGTATCAGTTACTCGCTGTCCCTGCTCAAGCTGAAGAGTGTTATCAGCAAGTTGATTAGCTAGGATTAGGTGCTCCTGTTGAAGGTCCATCAATCCGTCATCTGGCCATGACTCTGCCATTTATGCTCCTGTGGGGGGATGTGGTTGGAACATTTCGCTTATAAGTATACTAGAATCACATATTCCACATTGTTATGCATTCGTAACACAAGTCACAGAAATACCACAGCTTTGTGGTATTGAAAAACCCCTAGCAGAGACATTACATCTGCTAGGGGCTTCTTTTGGTCTTACGTGGATGCGGAGGGACTTGAACCCCCAGAGTCGAAACAACGGCTTTACAGGCCGCACCGCTACCAATTACGGGTTACACATCCGGGGTGACTGACGGGAATTGAACCCGCATAAACCACGACCACAACGTGGCGCATTGCCATTATGCTACAGTCACAGTCCGGGCGAGAGGAATTGAACCTCCGTCTGCTCCTTATCAGAGAGCCGTTCTAACCATTGAACTACGCCCGATTGTTGCTTACTTGTGTTCGTTAATGATACCAAGGATCTTGAACTTTGGCAAGGCTCCTACATGATACTCAACGATCTTGCCATTCTTGAAAAGCATAAGAGTTGGAATAGAGGATACGTCATAACGCTTAGCCAGATCAGCTTGTTCATCTGCATTGATCTTCACTACGTCTAGCCACTCGTTCTCCTTGTCTACAGACTCTAGCACGGGTGTCATCATCTTACAAGGACCACACCATTCAGCCCAGAAATCAACAAGAACAGGCTTGCTAGATTCAAGAACCTCATTGAAGTTCTCCATAGTAATGTTTCGCATTGTCTCCCTAACGTACTCCTGGTCAGATTTGAACTGACGATCTTCACCTTATAAGAGTGCTGCCTTCACCAAACTTGGCCACAGGAGCAAAGCGGAGGAAGAGGGATTCGAACCCCCACGGCTTTTACACCGTACGGTTTTCAAGACCGTGCCACGCCACCGATGTTAGTTCCTCCATTGTGCCCTACTGATTTTGTTTTAGTACCGGAGCCCCTGGCGTTAGGCCAGACCGCGATAAAAGGCAGACCACATAGGGTTGCACTGCCAAGTGCTGCGGAAGGGACGGGAATCGAACCCGCTCGGGCGGTAAACCCTCACTACGTTTCCAGCGTAGCCGCTAACCATTTGCTTCCCTTCCATGCGCGGAAACTACGGGATTCGAACCCGTGGAAGTGTTACCTTCACTCGATTAGCAGTCGAGCACCTTAAGCCATCTCAGCCAAGTTTCCAAAGAGGTACCGAGGGGAATCGAACCCCGAACCAACGCTTTTGCAGAGCGCTACCACGCCATGTGATCTAGGTCCGGCACCAGTGGAGCTGCTGGGAATCGAACCCAGGTCCGCTGGTGCTCCGCGTGCGGCTTTCGCCAACGTCGAAACCTTCCAGCCCCATTGTATTAAGTTCTATAAGGTGGTCTAGGACCACTCGGTGGTTTCGGATTATTAGGCCCTGGATAGGGCTTTGGTGTTTTTGGTTTCACGTACCCGATGAGGGAATCGAACCCCCGCATGTAGTGTGTAAAACTACTGGTCTCCCATTAACCTAATCGGGCAAGTGCCCCGAAGGGCGTTGTACAAGTATAGCTTACTTCTTACGGCCGAACAAACCCTTCTTCTTTCCAGATTCAGGCTCTTTGACAACTTCTCGCAGATCCCCAGAAGACAATGCGTGAGGATAGTTATCAACGACAAACCGACCAGTTGAGCTTTCTGTCCAGGTGACAGTACCCTCACCAACAGCCGTCTTGACGCGATCTCCACGCTTGAGCTTCTTACTATCAGCCATTATTCCTCCTTGTAAGATACGGCGTGCTCCAGGCAGGATTCGAACCTGCGACCTATCGCTTAGAAGGCGATTGCTCTATCCGCTGAGCTACTGGAGCAAGTGGGGCGAGTCCCTGCTTCATTTAAGATACGGCGGCTGCGTCTACCCGTATCCCCCAATTTTACTACAAGTCCTTCGCAGGGACTCGGTAAGACTCTCCAGGCTTAACCCAGACTTCCTGAGTTTCCTTACCAGGTGTTCCAGTAGGAGGAGTAGTTACAACTCCCTTTTTACCGCTGGGCAAAGTGACCTTAGTGTTCACCTTTGCTGCCATTACCAATCCCACCATCCGTTACTAGCGTGCTTGCTGTCTACGAAGACATCAACATCGTACCAGTCGTCGTCTTCCCAATAAGTACCGTAATCACGTACCGCGCTGTGTAGCTGTTGTCTAACCTTAGAGCGTACGGCCCCGTTTGTCAACTGCTTGAAGTCCTTGCTGCTTCTGGTATTTGGATAGTATTCCAACCAGTGGAAGCAATTCTTCTCAGCAAGTCGATCTTCGTTGGTCTTACCCTTGAGGGTCTTACGTCTCCATACTGACACAGGCTCTTCAGGGATGTCAAGAGTGCAATCGACAGTCTCTGTCCAGGTACGGAAGATAGGTCTCATGTACAAGACTTCTTCTTTCCAGTGCCAGCCATCCTTATCCAGGACATTGCGGTAAACAGGCTCTTCTCCGACTTGCTCTCGAAGAGTAACCAAATGATCGTGTCGTGCATATCGGTCCATCTCAGGATCATTCTTCATAACCCAGTATGGACGATCTTTACGAGTACGTGACATAAATACTCCTTACTTAAGAATACCCTTGTCCCTTGCTGCAACCTCATACGTGTCAAGCTCGTCGGACATGTCCTCAGCAAACTTCTCAGGAGTCAGCTTTGCAAGGTCCTTACCAGTGTAGTTCTTGGTGTCAACATTGTCAACAAGACCAGCAAGGTTATCGTCAATGTGCTTACCGAACTTCAGTGCCTCAGCGTCATCACCAACAATAAGCCACTTGACAACATAAGGCTTACGAGACATAAGCTCAAGCTGCTGAATAACGTGCGACTTGCTATTCGGCATACCGTCAGTAACAACGATAATGAGGTTAAGATCCTCAGAGTGGTCAAACAGCTCCTGAACCTTCTCCAGAGCGCCACCAGTGTTCGTACCGCCACCGTTGCCGTTCCAGCCCTGAGAGGCTACGAAACCCTTGTAGTTGTCCTGTGTAAGGTCCTCAGAAGCCCACTGGAAGCCATCTCCAAAGACACCAACCGGGATCAGACCATCCGTGTCCACCTCAAAGGCATAGCCCAGAGCAAACTCAGTCAGCGTCTGCACATAACCCTTGTTGTAGAAATTGAATCCCCACGGACCCATAGAACCAGAGTTATCCACGATAATGCCGACTGCAAACTTCTTTCCTGCCATTCCTCGCTTAGTAAGCGAAACCTTAGCAGCCTCCTGAGTCTTCACAAGAGAAACGTGAGACTTATCAAGCGAAACCTGCTGAAAGTTAGCCTGATTCTGAAGAGTAATGCTCTTGAGAACCGTAAGCGAATCGTTCGTCTTCTTCTTACGACCAAACATGGTTGCCTCCGTGTTTTAGGTATGAAAATGCCAGATATCAGAGACTCTGGCGGATCTCCCATGTGTTAAGACTTTATAGGGTGTGTTTCAACATGGTTTAGATTTCCCTGTGCGCCTGGAGGGATTCGAACCCCCAACCTTCTGATCCGTAGTCAGATGCTCTATCCATTGAGCTACAGACGCATGTTACTTTGCGTGCTTTATTCTAATGTGCTTTTGCTCTGCTGCTTCAGCCCTATCTTTTGTCGGATAGTTATCTGACGTTAGTTGTGGCTTGCATTTCTTACAGAGAAAGAACCATCGAATGTTATCTATGTTAGCGAATACTGCCAATGCTTATATCTCCTGCGGCTTGAATGTTTACACTGTTTCTTCCGCTGTGCTGTACTTGCTTGGCTAGCTTAGCGTATCCCTTGAGTCTTAGCAAGTAGTTGGTCAGTTTGCCAGGAGTCACAAGATACGGTGGTAAGTCTGTCAACGGTATACCAGCATGTTCATAGTCTAGCGCAACTAGCTGAGAGCAAATCAAGTGCTTCGAACTCTCAACACGCTGTGCCACACCCGGATGCTTGATACCGAGACGATACAACGCAATGGCTAGGTAGTCAAGGAAGCTGTAAGGCGTTCCTTCCTGCGCCAGTGCTGACTGAACAATAAGGTTGCGCTGCTCATCTGTCAAGGGAACAAGTCCACTAGACCAGATAATTGGACGACCATCATACTCAGACAAGTCGGAAATAAGGGCACCACCAGGCTCAGCTTCAACGATCTTACCATCACCCATATAAATAAAGGCGTGTTCGTAATCACGGAAGCCATCTCCATTCAAAAACTGACCGATTCGGATTAATAATCCGACTCCGCCCTTAATGGATACTAGACCAAAGTCTCCTGGTTGTACTGCCATCTTTCCTCCTAATTGTAAAGTGATTCATCTCGGACTCGAACCGAGGCGCTTCAGATTAAAAGTCTGCTGCTCTGCCAACTGAGCTAATGAATCAAAAAAGTCCATGAGGTTGCACCATTGTGCCTTCTCCAAGAACCGCATAGAGGACTGCTATGGCCAGGACAGGTGCGCACGCTGCCTGGTAGGGGGAATGCAGTACAAAGCTGTAGAGCCCTTCCTAGCTACACTGTACTCCGACTCGGACTTGAACCGAGGACACGCGGATTAAGAGTCCGCTGCTCTGCCAACTGAGCTACCGGAGCAGGTGTGACTACTTTGTTAATCCAGTGTAGTCACCATCTCTGGAATCATCCCTTAAGGGCGTAACCGGTTTAGCCCGCTCTCAGGATTTGCGATGTGGAGCCACGGGGAGTCGAACCCCGATTACCTGCTTGCAAAACAGGTGTCCTACCATTGAACGATGGCCCCATTGTTCTACGAGTTACCCCGTAGAACTACTAGCTTAGCAGATTTTACTCTGCCAATCAACTGATGGGTTTTGGTCTACCGCATAGATGACAGGTGTTCCTTGGGAAAGGAACCCAGTTTCTACACCAGATACAAAACCAACTCACTTCTTCTCCCAAGGCCACTTCTGAGACTGACCCATCTCGATGAGAGGAATCATCTCGAATCCCTTGTCAGTAAGTCCACCGAAGGTGTGACGCTTCTTAGAACCAGACTGACTCTGACCGACACGATACCCTTCCAAGTTCCAGGTGTACACCGGAGTGTTCACAGGAACAGCAGAAAGAGGATCGCCACCGTAACCGTTGTACTGCTCATCAGTGATGATGATAACGCGGTCATGACCCTTGAAGCTACCGCGAACGGCACCCTGAGTGTCAGTTCCACCCATGTCACGGAACTTGTCAAGCATAGGAAGCAGTGAATCTCCCTGACGGAAGTTTACAGCCTCGTAAGGCTTACGTCCACCCCATGCAGAACCGAACTGAACCAAGTCAGCATCCTCAGCACGAAGCGCAAGCGCAGAACCGAAGATAGCAGCCTTATCAGCCATGGTCAACTCACGGTCATTCTGGTGAGTCTGAAACATAGAACCTGAGCGGTCAACCAGGATTAGCGTACGTCCAGTCAGAGACGGAACATTGCTAAGGGAGTGCTCAAGTGCTTCCTCAAGAGCAGCAGCAATCTTCAGATTTCCCTTGTTAGCCTGATAGGCCGCAAGGAATCGGAATGGGAACTGCTTGCTTCGAGAAACCTGCCCAGCGTCAGACAGTGTTGCCAGTACGCCCTTAAGAACCTCATTGGATACACCAGCCTCTACGAAGTTGCGGAGATTACGCAGCAATGCCATGTAACCCATGTTAGGAATAACAGCTTCCCAAGCCTGCTTATCCATCGGACCCTGAAGCCATCCGGAAAGAGCTTCCCAGGTAATACCAGCAGTCTTGAGCGTGTCTCGACCAACAGCAGTACCAATGAGAGCCTTACGCTTCTCTACAGGAGCAGACATCAGGTTAGCACGAGTGCTCACCATGTTCAACTCAGCAGGAACAGCGTCATTTCCGTAACGGCGGTCAAGAGCATACTTGAACAAAGAGTTCTGAGTAGCATTTCCAGCCTTAGCGTGAGTCAACTGAATGACGTCAGCAAAGCGGAATCCCTTGGAATCGGTGTCGTACTTAAGCAAACCATACTCGTTGTAGAGACGCTTTGCTCCGTCAGCAACACCCTTCTTTACAGAAGCAGGGATACTCTTGCCAAACTTGTTGGTCCAGTACGCCAGGAACTCACCAGGCTCGTCAGCACGGGCTAGAGAAGCCGCTACAAGGCCCCTAGGAGAGCCGTTCATGGTTCCTGCGTCAAGAAGTGCCTTGGCACCCTCAGCAGCCGCTACGATGGACGCAGAGCGCATGAAGGCATCATTACGAAGCCACTTGACGAAACCGGTGATCCAAGCCTGATCCTGAACCGCAACCTCACGAACAAGGCTAGCGAATCGGTCATCACGCTTCTGGGCACTCTCATAGAAAGTGTCCTGACCCACGAAGTTAGAAACGGCAAGAAGGAACAGCTCACTCTTCTTCTCACGCTCATAGCCCATCTTGAAAGACTCATTGAGAGCAGTCTTAGCGGACTTTACTGGGGAAGTAACACCAGTCTTTACAGTCTTGTTGAACTTAGCCATTCCATCCTCCTTGTTGTGGTACGCCATTAGTTAAAATAAAACCCTCCAGTATCGGAATACGGAGGGTATCAAAAATTGAGTTCCTAGAAAAGGCGTCGTGAAGCGTGGTTTCTTTAGTGTTGCCAATTACACCATACGCCCAGGAGTGGACGCAACGGGATTCGAACCCGTAACTTTTTCTTAGCAGGAAATTAGAAGTAACTCCCCAACTACGCATCGGAACTCGTAAAAATAAATACCCTAGAAAAAACGGCTACAGTGCTTTGTTTTCACCATAATTGAAGAAGTAACTGTTGCCTGCACATCGGGTAAAGCTTGTTAAATTGTTAGCCTAGAAAGAGGCGACTTAGGAAAGGGCACCAGCCCATTGACCCTGGAATCGAACCGAAGGGCCGCATATAATTTGGTTGCGAAGTAACCCAAGTCTACGCATCGGCTATTAAGTTGTTTTGACAGCTAGAAAAGGGCGTTGAAAGTGCTTTTATATTTACCACTGCTCTATCCAGTTGAGCTACGTCCCGAAGAGTCGGGCCGGAAGGATTTGAACCTTCACATGCGGTTTCCCTTGTATGAAGTATCTCTCAACTACGCATCGCTGTCAATGCTCGTGTGCCTTACGGCACAAGCTCCCCCGGCTGGATTCGAACCAACAACCGGTCGATTAACAGTCGACTGCTCTGCCGTTGAGCTACAGGGGAATAAGGCTCTTCAAAGAAGAGCTGTTTGTTAATTTATCAAATTATACGCACGCCACCAAGGAGTCGAACCTTGTCCCGCTGGGTTGGAGCCAGTTATGCTTCCGGTACACCAGTGGCATATAGGGCCGAAGCCCATCTTACTACTTCTTAAACGAATTGACAATACCTGTCAGTCCGTCATTTACTGCATTTGGAAGTCCTGGAAAGTTAGACACAAGCAGGATGCCCATGATAGCACCTGCGACAATCTGTGCCAACCTCCAGCCTTGCTTCTGGATCATGAAGAAGATGAACAGACCGAAAAGACCAGCCGTTCCCAGAAAAGCAAGAATTCCTGTAACAATATCCATCTGCTTGCTCCCTTCGTTAGTAACAGCGTACTACTGAAGCTAGTAGATGTCAAGCGAGTACCGGTGACAGGAGTCGAACCTGCACGCCCGAAGACAATGGTTCCTAAGACCATCGCGTCTGCCATTCCGCCACACCGGCATGATGTGTAAAGTAGTCCCTATCGGACTCGAACCGATACTAAACAGGGTTTAAATCTGTTGCCTCTGCCATTGGGCTAAGGGACCATAAAGTACTCCGAGTCGGACTCGAACCGACACTAGCATAGTTTTTGAGACTATGTCCTCTGCCTTTGGGATACCGGAGCATGTCATTGGTGCTCAGAGTTACACTGAGATCTCCTATCGGTTCAGGATAGGCGCATTTCCCTTATGCTACACCGCCGAAGAGCCTCAGCAGGGAATTGAACCCTGTACCTTCCCCGTACCAAGGGGAAATTCAACCAATGAACTTCAGAGGCATTAAAGTGGAGAGCCGCTACCCGGACTCGAACCGAGCACTCCTGTTTACAAGACAGGTGCTTTGCCAGATAAGCTATAGCGGCATTAGCCATTGTACTATGCCCAATGGCAGGCGTCAAGTCTACTGAACGTTGTTCTTGATTGCCCAAGCCTTTAGGGACTGGTAGGCAGCAAGAGTATCAGGATCAACACTTACCGGAGTAGGTGTTGGGGTTGGCTCTGGAGTTACTAGCTTTACGAACACTGTAGCATCTCCTTGCTCAGCTAGCAAGCGCTCATAATCTGCGAAGGAGAAGTAGAAGCGTCCCTTAAGACCCCAAGACTCTCCCCAGGAGTTAGTTGCACCGATAAGCTTATTTGTCGCATCAACCTCATCAAGAACGAACTCATGCCCTCCACGGACATAAGCAGACTTGGTGATAGACACCTTACCTGTCTTGCTGGGATTGTCAAATGAGCTGTACCAGTTGACTCCAGTGATGATCGGACCTAGCTGTAGAGCAGCGATAGCATCAGCCAAAGAAGTGATGTGCTGGTAACCAGAGATCAGACCAGCCTTCTGTGCCGCCTTAGCGACGCTCAGACCGTCTGAACCAGTATCGGTGGGAGGATACGTACCCTGGTAGCTGTCAAGCGCTGTAGCAGCGCTGTAGAGCTTTACAGCCTCAGTCTCGTCTAGCGTTAGGCTAGATGGGATAGTGGCGTAGAAGGCTCCAGTACCAAGGTTACCAGTAGCCGCATTTCCTGTACAAGAACCTAAGTCACCCTGATCTAGTACAGGAATATAACGAGTATGACGAATTGAAGCAGTAGCAATACCTGAACCATCAAACTTGTAGTCAAGAGAGCGGGAATCATGCTTTACATGACGTCCCAGTCTTCCGCCATTAGTTTCAGATGCAGACTCAGAAATACTACGGTAATAGGTAGCCAATTTATTATCCAATACAAGAGTAGGGCTAGTACTCTCACATGGTATCAACAAATATAAAGTTATGAGTGGGCTATGAATTTCTTACCCATAGCCCACTCTAAATCTTACTGTGCTACTTGAACAACATCAGTAAGTGCATATTGATGTTGTACAGAGTCTGAGGTTGTAGCCACAATCTTTACATCAGTAATAGCAACGCCATTAATCTGATTTCCTGCTACAAGTCTGTCCGCAGGTAAAGTAACAATGGTTTTTCCGTCATCCGAAGCCATATTGGATACTGTAATCGTGATACTAGCTAACATATTGAAGTCAATGTGTCCGCCATCAAGACCGTAGTTAACACCAAGTTGTCCGTCTGAAAATCCACCATAGCTAATACCTGTGACCTGTGGATATGGAGCAACCTTAGTCACTTCAGAATTATCCACACTTGCAGGAATATGTACAAGGTAATCGCCTATTGCTAGATCGATAGCCTTTTTAGTATATGTAGCCATATAACTCTTTCTCTAAGAATCTTACGCTGAACCAGTTGTAACAATAACGTAGTCAGTAATTGCGTTAAGAGTAAAATCGATAGGAAGAGAGAAAGCACTTCCACTCAACTGTACTGTCCAAAGAACTGCTGCACTAGTTACAGGGTTTCCAGCACTATCAGTTCCTGCGGGAACGTCTGCTGGGATCAACTTACGAACAGTTGGGTATGTAGCACCACCTGTTGTAGGGGTTGGATACACATATGCATGTCCATCTGCTGCAACGGCGGCTACAACCTGCTGTCCTACAGTTAGAGCGTTTACTCTAACTACGGTATTAGCACCAAAAGCCATATTATTAAACCTTTCTAGAAAGAATCACTAAGTGATCGCTATAGCTCTTCTATTGTATAGCATTTCTAGAAAGGTAAGTAGTACTGTGGCTGGTGGTCTCATCCCTTGTGCCTACTATTCTTGCCAAAGAATAGCGGTTCTCCCACCTGGAGGCCCTTCCCTTGTCTGCGCCTCTTCTATGCTGGTATACCCTATCCAGTCTGTTTGAGTATACGTGGGGCGTAAGCTATGACTGGTTCCAAACGTACTCCCACGGGGAATTGAACCCCGTCCTGCGGTGTGAAAAACCGCGATACTAACCAATATACGATGGGAGCAGAACCTAGAGGAGCGACCCCTAGGCTTATGTGACTGTCAGGCATCCTATGACGTCACTTACTTTGAAATCTATTGTAGGCAGCGTATTCCAATTTCCGCTAGCGATATCCACTCGAACCCCCGACAGGGGCATGGTCCTATCTTTGGAACCTACAAGGATGCCGATTGTACTCCTACGGAGAATTGAACTCCGACCCCTACCTTGAGAGGGTAGCGTGCTTCCATTACACAATAGGAGCAAAGCGCCCCGTACGGGAATCGAACCCGCCTGATACAGGCGTGACAAGCCTGTGACCACTCCAGCAGTCCCACGGGGCAGTGGGGGTGTCCTTTAAGGCAGGACACAGCCTATTACAACACTGGCCAAGTTAATATAGCATCTTGCTGGGGATGAAGGATTCGAACCTCCACAGAGGGCACCAAAAACCCCCGTCCTGCCATTAGACGAATCCCCATGGTCTCACGTGCCGCAGAGCCGTTTACAAGCGGATACGAACTTCCCAGTTGCTTCCCTTCACCTTTCCGCACCTTTACCATGGTTATTATGTGCGTTCCAGATCCGTTATTCTTCCAGTTTCTGTACGTGTGGCTCCCCATCAAAGATTCGAACTTCGATTCTACGCTCCAGAGGCGCATGTATTGCCATTATACGAATGGGGAATGGTCCGGTATAGGAGATTCGAACTCCCTCTCTCAGTTTGGAAGACTGATGTGCTGCCGTTAAACACTAATACCGATTGGGAGCAGTTTCTCGTCATGCTCAGGACCCCTAACTTACCAGATCTCATCCTCATAGGCATAAGGATCGATTGGCACGCCATCCCAGTCATAAGGATAGCCCTTTAAAGTTATTATGCAGTTGTATGTGTCTATATCTACGATACGGTCGGAACCGTCCTGTACTTCCGCTGAGATTCCATATCCTGTCTCTTCCCCGAGAGTGTTCTTAATCATCTCTTCGAACAGGATTCTTGTCAAATACGCAGAATCAGTCAAGCGGTTTTGTGCACGATCCGTCTGTAACGCGTCCTTAATCAGACGGGGTAAATACGTACCATCCCAGTGCGTGTACAGGTATACGCCCGGACGACCATTCTCATGAATATAAACGTTTGCCCTATCTCCCACAGTTCCTCCTAGTCGTTGATAACTGGAGTGTACTACATAAGATAGGGCATGTAAAGAAGTGGGGGCACAGGAGGGAGTCGAACCCTCTACTTGCGAGCTTATGAGGCTCGTGAGACACCGTTTCTCTATCCGTGCAGTGGCTTAGGAGAGAATCGAACTCCCGACAAGCCGCGTATGAGACGGCCGCTCTTCCACTGAGCTACTAAGCCATAAAGAAATCGTTCACCCTGGTCTTTGTGCGCAGACCCAACACCAGAATTGATCAGATAAAGGTTTACGGGTGAGTGGCCCCCACCGGACTCGAACCGATATACTCCGGGCTTCAACCGGATGCTCTGCCAATTGAGCTAAAGGGCCATTACAGAAATGAGTAAAACGATATGATGAGCACCATTAGTATTTGTTGAGGGTGTTTTCATATGTGTGTTTACTCAAGTTTAAAGTCAGCAGGCGCTGATTCGGATTTACATCCTTACAGTTCAAGCTGACTAGTCGGGTACCGGGGAATCGAACCCCGTTTATCCTGTTCCCAAAACAGGCGGATTACCATCTTCCTCGTACCCGAGGACCCTAAGAGGGACGAACCTACCTCTTAGGGCTTTCGAAAGGAGGCTTGATCAGTATAACACTAATCTGTAGGGGTGGCAACTACTGTGGACGGCTCTACTGTAAGCATGATAACGTCGTTGCTTATCGTTGCCACAGTAACAAACTCTTCCTCGGAAGTTGCATCCCATACTAACCGAGTAGGGAGCATGTTGTCAAGCTCTTTCTTGGAGATCTTCAGTGATCCACCAAGATGCTTGACTGCGTATGCCAGGAATCTAGCAAGTTCTTCTGGTTGTGTCAAGGTCTTAGTGCTCCTTGGTCATACGCTTAATCGTTCCACGAAGATTAGCAACAGCCTCTTCAAGTTCATTTACATATTCCAGAGCACCAAGAGTAGCCACTTCTGCCACTCTATCAAAGGTCAATGCCAATTCAGGGGTTTCAGAGGGGAACTTCTTTTCCAGCGCCTCTCTAATCATTTCATAGAGTTCCAGGTGATCTTCAATCATTAGTTGTTCTCCTGGTTCTCATTAGAAAGATTCTCAACAAGAGATTCAAGAACAGTTCTGATGTAAACAGTAATCCCTAGATTCTTCTTTTCAGCTTCTCTATGAAGAACTTGAAGAGTATCTTTACGTAATCTAAGACTACGAGAAACCATAGCTTCACTATTAGTCATACATTCATCTCCTAACGAAAATAACTAAGTACACATACTTATAAGAACTAAGTATTTATTATAAAGAAGAGTGTACAGGGATGGCGTGGTACTTGTCAAGTCCTTGTGCTCTGTAACCAGAACTGCTAGAGTAAAGACATGGGGATTGGTGGGGGTACTACTAGTAAGAAAGTTCTACATCATGGACTTTAAGAAGATGGACATCGGTAAGTCTGGACCTTGTATGGTACCAGGACACCCTAAAGAACACAAACTTGAGTTGAAGTGCTGGTCTGAAATGAGAAGATATCTCTTCGATCATTCATTCGAGCAATTCCTGGAAGAAGTTAAAAGAAAGGGTTAGAGATGAGTCGTAGGAATCAAAGTTCCTACTACTCTAAACCATTGGCGCGGATACATGCAGACTTCAAGGGTATCTGTGCCTTGTGTGGAGAGTATGTAGAACTTGACGATGCGTCTCGTGACCATATTATCCCCCGTGCAGCAGGCGGGGGAAATGGTCGAGACAATATTCAGTTAACACATAAGCAATGCAACAACCTGAAGGGAGACATAGTCTACCCTTCGAACTGGCAAGAACAGCTTAAGCGGGAGATGGTCATACCTCATGGTTATCACTGCCGTTACTGTTCAACGGAAATTACTCAATTTCACAAGAAGAACCAGTATGTATCCAAGATTATCCACAAGGGTAAGCTCCTGGCACTGCATTCCTGGTGCAATGAGGACAGACTGAAATACGGAGGTAAGTTTTAATGAATGAATTCGCTATCCTTCTGGACGTTGACGGACCCTTGAACCCCTACGCGGCAAAGGCTACAAGGCGTCCAGAAGGCTACGAAACCCATAGAGCGTTCCCAGCTAGCTCCCCCAGCACAAAGGGCTTCAGATTGTGGCTGAACCCCACTCACGGGCCTGATCTGCTGGCACTTGGCGGGGAACTTATCTGGGCAACTACATGGGAATTCGAAGCAGATGAATGGGTTGGCTGCCATATTGGTCTTCCTAAGCTCCCAGTTATCGACTGGATTGACAGAGATCACTGGAATAAGGAAGGTTTGTACTGGAAAACCAAGCGTGTGGCCGAATGGATGAACGAAAATCGTCCTGGAATCCCATTTTTGTGGCTAGATGACGAAGTTGGACGCAAAGACAGAGACTGGATTGAGGAAAACTGCGCTCCACACAGTGGAATCCGCATAATTTCCCCTCAAACAGGTATTACAAGAGACCATCTCGAAGAAATCGAAGAATGGAAGGCTAATCTCAATGGCAGATGAAGACTGGGGAGAGCGCGAAGAAACCCAGAAGGGTATGTATCTCCGCTTCAACAAGAAAACAAAGCGCTGGTACCTCTACAACAAGCGTGGAGCACTCGTTACATCCAATCGTAATAAGGAAACTCTGAAGAACTGGAAGAATCCTGAGTAATGAAAATCTACTACGATACAGAATTCCTTGAGAATGGCTCTACAATCCGCCTCATCAGTATCGGAATGGTAAGAGAAGACGGAAAGGGACTCTACAGAGTCAATTTCGATTACTCTCTTATGAAGGATATTTTCCTCCATCCGTGGCTAAGACAGAATGTAGTGCCTTCTCTTCCTTATACGATGACCGAAGATGGTGTTGCACTTACTCACGGACATCTGGATTATGACTCTGTCAAGCACAAGGATGAAATTGCGGAAGACGTAAAGCATTTCGTGCTCGATACTCCTAATCCAGAACTGTGGGCCTATTACTCAGCCTATGACCATGTAGCCCTATGTCAGCTTTTCGGGCGCATGATCGATCTTCCTTCTGGTTTCCCCATGTATACGAACGATCTGAAGTCCGAGATCATGAGACTGGGCAACCCAAGAGTCCCAGAGCAGGCTACAGGGGCTCACAACGCCTATATGGACGCTCTCTGGAACAAGGAGACCTACGAGTACCTAGAGCGCACAGTAAAGCCTCACAGAGCCACACAGGCCCTTCAGGACAGTTTTGATGCAGGATTGCGAGACTAAGGAATGTCAGGAGAACTAATGGCTAAAGTAGCAGCAATCTTCAAACCAAGACGGCCCTTGAGGAAATGTACATCCTGCGGACTGAGAACATCACTCCAAAGATGTCCATCTACTCAATGCAATGGAAAGAAGACAGTAATCATTCCAGATGAAGGACATATCGCATGAGAATGGCTTACAGACAATATCGCTGCAATAAGTGTGGATCACTCAGTACCAATCCAAGACGCTGTCCTGATAAGCGTTGTGACGGAAAAATGGAGTAGATCCGTAAATGTATGGAGTAAACAAAGAAAGACCCCAATCCATAACGGAAAGGGGTCTTTCTCTTTAGCCTACATAAATTACGATGATGAATGAGACATTGCTACTAGCTCCGCGCCCTCGCTTTTCTACGCCGACTGATACCTTCTTACCGGCCTTCTTAGCATTCTTCATAATGTAATTCTTCTCTACTGAGTAATGATCCGTGACATACTTCCACGCCTCATCTTCAGTCTTGAATACATGGTCCGTATACACCTTCTGTCTACTCATAGGAAGATCGTACTACAGAGATACTGATCTGTCAATCCCCAAATAGAATTTAAATTTTAATAGGGCCCTATTCGGATACTGTATTACAAATCAATTCGAAAATCGTAAATCAAACTAGGCCGCCCCTTTTGTCCGTATTTGTCCGTTAAGGGTAGGGGGGTCTCATATGTCCATTTTGCCTTCTATGCTCCCTATATGCAAGATGCCTGCTACGCCCCTGTATGCCCATGTATGAGCACCAATGAGGCATAGAGCAGCATTGCGTATTATGTCCGATATGCCATTCTTGGGCAATTATCACACAGTGTGACCATATTCGATAGTTTTACTAGGGAAAAAACCGTATAAATGTCACTCTGCGTATAAAATGGCATTGATTAGCATTGTCCCTGATGTCCGATTTGACCATATAAGAGCGGTATGGGGGATACGGGGTATTAGGGGGCTTATGGGTGATATGTCGCATATTCCTGGTATGGGAGGGTATAGGCCCTATGGGTAGTTGCTCCTGTTATCACGGAGGGTGTGCAGGCATATGGGACATAGGGGACTGTCTGAGAGTACGTCAGTTGGGGTGTTGTCAAGCATCGCAGGTCAGAGGGCATATCTGATGGTGTGTCATGGGATGCTGAGTGATCGTCAGATGTCACCCTATGGAGTATCGCTCTCTACGGGCCTATCTCATGTGGGGTGGATAGGAGAGACCTAGAGCATGATCAAAAGCTCTTAGAGGGGCGTACAGAGGTTTCTAGGGTATACGTGTGAGTAGTATTGACCAGAGAGATTATGTGTGCCGCGCCGCTTTTTTCGCACGGATGATCTTGGTTGGTCATGATCAACTGACGATCTGTCATGTCTGGTATGTCCGTTATTCCCCCATGGACAGTCAAGGCTATGGCAAAGCTTTGGTCAACATCGTAGGTCTTGGGTGTCTGCTCTCCCTGTAAGGGCATGTAATGGGGGAGTGCTCAACAACGGGCACACCACAGAGGGAGTGATCAGGATGCGCAAGATCAACATCACCACTGCTCAGATCATCGCCATGCGGGAAGCAACCATGCGCGACAACGGCTCATACGAACTGACTACGGCAAAGGGACAGACGATCAATGCCCTTATCCGTGCGGGTGTGGTGGTGGACGGTACGCGCTCCCTCACTGTCCAGGGTGTGAGCATCCTTCACAGTGTCCGGAACGTTGACGTGATCGCTAGCAAGGGTTACCGGACGTCCGTAAGTGATGACGTTGACTCACTCGCACTGTTCACCCTTCCCGCCCCGGAATCGGCCGTTGTGGAGCCTGTAGACGCTCCCATGGGGGATGAGTCCAACGACGTGCCTACGGTCACTGTGAACGGCGCAGAGGGTTTCGACATGATCCCCGAAATGTCCGCTTTGACCGGTGAGTGCTACTTCGGGTGTGGACGTCCCGTAACGGGCATGTTCAGTGACTATGTGGGCAAAACTGAGGGTGTGTGCGATTTCGACCGTGACAAGTTGGGTGATCACATCACCATTGCCCCCGTTGACCCTTCTGTGTGGGGTGGCAAGGGTGACAACGTCGACACTGTCAACGTCGTGCAGGCTCACATGGGCATGAACGGCATGAATCACTATCACGCCCCCGGTTGCCGTGACATTGTGCGCGAAATGAAGCGTCACAACGCGCGTAAGGGTCTCGGTATGTATGAGTTCCCCTTTGCATCCGTGGCAGAGATCATCGAATTTGAGTACGCGGACGTTGAGAATGGCGACGCTCACGACATGATCAATCACGCAAACGACGATTACGACGGAATTAAGATCATGGGTTGTCTGTCAATTCCCATGGGAGCAATTCAGGGAATGCCCGTTCTGTTTACGGGTGGCCGATGGATGCTCGGTAATGCTCCGCTCGATTCTGAGCGTTGCACTGTGTGTGAGGTATTCGGCAACGTTGCGGAGAATTCCACGGACGTTGACGGTAAGCACGTGTGCGGGTATTGCGTCGACAACGGCCGTTCGTTCGCCACTCTCGACACTCACTCTCTTGTGTTCTTCGGAGAGACTGAGCGCGCGGGTATCAAGTATGAGTGCACGAATTGCCGGAGCATTGACAATCGCGCGCACTTTGCAGAGTTCGTGTGTGAAGGTGATGAGTCGCCTATTCACAACGCATTCAAGGATGACGCTCCTAAGCTCACGCTTATGGATCTCATCACTCCGGACAACATGAGTGCAGCCGTTGAAATGGCGCAGGAAACACAGCGTAAGGCGCAGGAATCGCAGGATGACGATTCCGACGCTGGTTTCGTTGAGACCCTGGTTACCAAGGAATATGAGCTGTCCGTGATCGTTGACGAAACGACCGGAACGCGTATTTCCCTTGGTTGGGTCACGCTCACCATGAATGCCGCTCAGTGCATGGATTGGGACCGTGTGGCAGATGAGTACGGCCGGACACACGGAACGGGCACCCCCCGCCATGGTTGGGCAAGCATCATCACGGTTCACGACGTGGCAGACATCTAGAGACACGCTGTAAGCCACAGAAACGGGCCTAGGAACGTCTAGGGATGCATCTAGGCCCGTTTCCCTCACCCCACCTAAACGATCACGCTAGACAGCCACACAGAGACTCACAGGAGAGATGATCATGAACGCTCAGACTGTCGCAACGGGTGCACGGTTGCACGGCGCGGTAATGCACGTGATCACTAAGGGCATGGCGCATGACGTGAGCGCATGTGGACGTGTGGTCATGCCCGGTAAGGGCAGTGAGCGGCGCATGTGCCGTACGTGTGTCCGTATCAATCCGGATGCGCGCCGTATCAACGACCGTGCGCGTAAGGCAGAAAGGGAAATGCGTATGCGTGAGTCGGTAGAGAATTCCTCGGAAATCACGGAGGAATTCATTACGTGGGAATTCGAGTTGAATTCCTTTGAACTGGAAATGACGCGCGAAAAGATCGAAAAGATCAATGCGCGTTGCGCTAAGCGTGGAATTCCGGGCGGTTTGAATGTCGAATACCGCGAGGAAACCAAAAAGACAGAGAATGTTTTCGGCGTAAAGGTCGAAACCATTGTGTACATGACGCGCATTACTGGAATTGCGCCGAAACTCCCTAACTGGGAATTCATTGCGACTCTGGATTATGACCAGCACGCGGGATTGATTGTGCGCACGTATCCGGGCGTAAAGTCGATTGACCGTTCCGAATTGCGTGAGGGATGGTGCGACCATTGCCAGACGGACCGTTACCGCAAAAACACCTATGTGATGCGGAATACGGAAACGGGCGAACAAATTCAGGTCGGAAGTTCTTGCATTAAGGACTTTACGGGTTGGGCTGCATTGCCTTACACATTCGACCGCATGGCAAAGGACGTTGAGGAAATGTCCGGCGGTTTTGGTGGTGGACGTTCTGACGTTTCCACGCTTACCGCGCTTGCCATTTCGTGGGCATGCGTCACGGAATACGGTTTCATTCGCACGAATGAGCCGGGGGCAACAAAGGGAATGGTATTGGATGTAATCGACCCTCCTAAGCCTGACAAGTGGAATGCGGAATATCTCGCGGACCTTAAGCGGCTCGCTAAGTATTCTGAGGAAATGTACGGGCGCGCTGAGGAATTGCGCGCGTGGATTCTCTCGGATGAATTCAGCGGAAACTCTGAATACGTGCTCAACATGAAAAGCGTTGCGGGTGCCGATAAGGTTTCATTCCGCAATATGGGAATTCTCGCTAGCGCTCCCCAAGCTTGGGCGCGATTCCTGGAAAAGACTTTTATTCAGAAAGTCGAAAAGCAGGAAAGCACGTCCGTTCATGTGGGCGAAATTGGGGAGCGTTGGGCACTGTCCCTCACTGTGGAGAGTGAGCGGCACATTGAGACGCAATACGGTTCGTCAACGCTTTACAAGCTGTCTGACGCATCCGGTAACGTGTATTCCTGGTTTGCATCCTCCCCTAAGCTTGACGGGATGATTGGGGAGCGTGTGAGCCTTACGGCCGGTATCAAGGCTCACAAGGATTGGAAGGGTGCGGCTGAAACCGCGCTCACCCGTTGCACTCTCACGGATGGCATTACCGAGAATGCAAAGGTTAAGGACGCGCCTATTAAGGCAAAGGATGAAATGCGCGCGGAGAATGTCACCGTGGATATGAACGGTGTCTATTTCTTCAACAACTCGTATTTCAAGATTCGCACGGTAAAGGGAACGGCGTACGCCGTTAAGTTCACTGACAATGGTTGGGAGTACTCCCCGAAATCCATTCACGTGATTAAGGCAAGCGACGCGGTAAGCGCTGAGGATGCGGCACGGTTCGGCCACACTCACTCGCGTTGCGTGTTCTGCACTAAGGCACTCACGGATGACCGTTCCGTGACTGTCGGATATGGCGAGACATGCGCTCACACTCACGCGCTTCCCTGGGGTGAGTGAGCAACACCCCCTAGAACGTGCTACAGGGTGCCTCTAGCAAGATCAAAGGGGCACCCTGGGCACTTCCCCCAACCCACCTAAACGATCTTGTTAGAGAGGCACTGAGAGACTATGGCCGGTAGACCTAAAGCAACGTGGCTAGCAACGGTGCGGAGCATTGGACGCGCGCTCATCCCTGGGGAGGGCATAAGAACTCATGTCCGGATTGTCCTAGAGCGTGAGCCTACGCGTGATGTGTCCATATACCTCACGCTTGACGATGCGCGCAAGTGGCGTGATGCTCTTGACGTAATGATCACCAAGACTGAGCAAGGAGAATGAGCAATGAATGAAATTCAGCGCGCTGTAAGTCTGGCTATGCTCCTCGCAGAAATGATTAAGCGCGGAGACACAACACGACTTCAGGCAACCAAGATTTACCGTACGGCATTCGGTACTAATCTCCCTGAAACTCTGTTCATGATTGATAGCGCAATTGGCAATCTAAATCAGGGGTTGACAACTTCTGATGTGATCGCTACCCTCTAAACATAAATACATATATAAATAGGTAGATATTTAGAATCTATTTCTAGGTATCTACCTATTTATATTTCTCCATAAATACCTCTCTCATTAGGAATAGAGATAATGAAATTCATTCTGACTTTCTCTGTAGCTCTATTGGTTGTAATTGCATACAGCGCGGGTGTGATCATGGGTTGGGATGCTGGAGTGAGGGACGGACAGAACCTAGTCACGGTTCAGACTCCCTAGCTGTACCCCTGTAGGGCCCTAGAGACGTCTCTAGGGCCCTTTGGCATGTCTGGTGACCACAGAGACTCACTAGGGGGTGTGAGGCTCTTAGACAGGCACACAGAGCGTTTCGGGTAGGGCTTGACACGCTCCCCCATGGTGCGTAGTGTCCTCCCTGTTGGCACCACAGAGCACAGCCCAAGCGGGACAGCCTACGGGCCTAAAACGACGCGAGGGACGCTCACAAGGGGAGTTGACAGGCAAGACAGCAAGTGCAAGGATAGTGACCAGCAAGACAGCAACACAGCGGGTCTCTTGAATGTAAATCATAGAGATTAAACGACACATAGTGTGCCCGTGCTTCACTGCTCTTTGAGAACTAAACAGCGTGCCCTCTCTAGACAGCGCTAAAATCGCTGGGGTCAGAAACTGGAGAAATTCAGTGATTGGCTACACGTGGAATGATTCTAAGGGTGAAAATCCTGTAATCATCGTTTGGGATGTCAGTTCTTATGCTGACTACGATTGGTGGATGACTGCCATCGTTCTCAATTCAAATGGTGAATACGCTATCTATTCCGACTCGGGATGTTCCTGCAATGGGGCATATGAAAAGGGTTGGGATGAGTATGGTTTGGCCTGGACAAATGACCTCAATGAGGTTAAGCGTCAAGCTCGAACCTATGTGTCAAAGACAGAAAAGATTTCTGTCGGCCGTAAGGCTGACAATCTGTCCAAGCTTGCGAGGCTGAGCAAGTGATCCACATTCATAAATACGGACCGTGGCAGGATCAGGTGAGAACGTTTGACTCTCCCCTATTTCCTTGGGCCGGAACGTGGCAAGAACTCTGGCAAATAAAGCGTTGCACAGTGTGCAATAAGCGTAAGCAACGCAAGGCGTAATAATTACTAGATCCCAGCGATTCTAGGACTGTCTAGGGAAAGGAAAGTCCAATGATTGTGTACAGAAATTGGGAGTTTCACCTTTCCAATGATGAAGTAGAGTTCGAAGTATGGGAATTCTTCCGATTCGGAACGATGATTTCCGATGCATGCGCACAGACAATTGCGTCATGGTGGCATTCTCCTGGTTCTCCGAATTCAACCACTCTCAGCACAATGGGAGCGGTAACGGATGACATGGGTATTTCCGACTTCGCAAGTCAGAGTGAATACGACAATGCGAATAGGACAAATCAACAGGAACTCGATGCCCTCAAGGCGTATATTGCCGACCGACAGAAAGTCAGAAACTGACATGATGACTCGTACGCACTTTCAGAAGACTGCCGACATTCTCAATGCACGTATTCGTACGTGTCTTGCGAGTGTGGATGGTGTGTCAATTCCTGGGCTGATCCTGCCTGAAATGGCGGGCGAATATGCTCAGCTTGACTCACTCGCAGATGAGTTTGCGGATTGGTTCGCGGACGATAATCCGAGTTTCAATCGTGAACTGTTCATGAAGGCTGTTTACCGCTGTAATTGATGGTGCTTTCTACTCGGAAATACGTAGGGATTGTGTCCCTATAGTCCGAGTGGATTACTCCACCAATTAGGGAGCGAGAAATGCAGAAGATTTACTCTGCCGAAGAAATCGCGGGTGTTCTCTTGCAGCTCATTGACAGCGAGGAAAACCCTAATAAGTACGACACTGGAGTAATTGACCGGGAATACATCGGTCAAGGAATCCACAAGATTTATGTTCAGCGTGACACTTTGGTTCGTGTCACTGAAATGGGAGAGGGCACGCTGTGATCAATTGGATAATTGCATATCTGCTTATGGGTGTAGCTTTTGCACTCATCGGCAATTACGGAATGCTGGAAAGCGATAAAGGCAAGCGGTATAAGCTCAAGATCACTCTTGGTCTGCTGTTTGCGTGGCCGATCATGATTGGTTACGTCCTTCTCATCGCTGCGGTATTCCTGCTGTTTGGCGGACTGTTCTAGATGTCTTGCATCCCTCTAAGACATGTGTTGACTCGCGTTAGCGCATGTGCTTAGATGGGTGTTGTTCACCTAGACCAGGAGGTAAGCACATGTCACGCGAAGAGATGGAACGGCGTTTGAAGTTCTATGAGACGCGCATGACGGGTGAGGGTTTGTCACGCTCCCAGTATCGGGAGTACTGGCGTAAGAAAGCAGAAGCGATGTACTGGCATTACTTGGACTTGCTGACGCGCTAGAGGGGTTGTGTGGGGCTTAGACAAGCGCTAAGCTCTGCACTGTCCACCTAGACAGGGTGACAGACGAGAGGCTAAAACAATGGCTGTTCAGCGTAACGACGTCGACGGTTTCACCTGTGGTGTGCGTGACAACGGCGCGCGTTGTGTCCTCTGGAGTGACGACACGTTCGAGTGGTTCACGGCTGTTGAGTTCACCGCACTTGTTGGCGAGTGATGTTTACTTTTCTCGCCGCATATGGTTTCGTGACGTTCTGGTTCTTCCTTCTAATTCTCGCCCTTTCTATGGGTGATGAGGAAGTTTCAGAAATAGAGCGATTCGGTACAGCGCTGGGTATGGCTGTAATTTGGCCAATGACCTATGTTCTGTTTATCATCTGGGATAAGCAGGAGAGGGGAAAGAATTAATGGCACTTAAGGATTACGGGACCATTTGGGTTTGTGGCAATTGTCTGCACCATCATGCAAATGGTGAGTGTGGAGACTGTCATTCAGACCATGGGCACGATGAAGAGCCTTTGTGCCTCATTGTGTGGCCTTTCACGGTAGCTATGGGCATGCGTTTGGGTGACCATGCGGAAGACTGTGACGGAGAGGGTTTCTGCGATTGTGAGGAACGCTCGTACAGTACTTCGGACTGTGATAGTTGTGGATCGTGGCTCCACGGTGAGCGGCACGCAATGACACTGTTTGAAGAGGCTTAGACAAGCCTACTCATTCCCCCAGAAATGGGGGATTGGGTAAGTCTGGCTAATCCTGCCAGCAATACGAGAGGAATTAGATATGTCCGTCTCCGAATCCTTCAGGGCTGTTCGGGAATTCCAGGACCTTCGGAAGAAGACTAGCGCACGTGGTGACGTTGGGGATAGCGTCACTGCCCTTGTGAAGGCTCCTCGTGGGTACAAGCTCATTACCGGTATCGTTGTGCGGTATCGGAGCGACGCGGGAAGGTACGTTCTCGACACGAGCGGGCAGGAATGGAGCGTTGACAGCTCCGACGTGCGCAAGTATGTTCCTGTCACTGAGGAAGACACGGCACATGAGAATTACCTCACTATTGAGCATTTCTCTATGCTCCGGGGAAATCAGATTCACAATTCTCGGTCGATTGGTGCAAGTGTTGCCATTCTGACAAAGGATGAAGAAAAGAATCCCGTTATCAAGTACGGGCTTATTTCTTCGGCATTCCACGCAAATAATGGTTCATGCTACAGCGTGACGCATCGTGACGGTACAGTCACTGACTACATCAACCATGATCACGTAGCAGGCATCTAAGAGGTTTTACTCTTGCTTGAACGTTGGGGCTTGACGCTCAAGCGAGGGTATGACAGTCTTAGATCTGTCAGCAGGGAACGACGCAAGACACAAGGAGACAGAAAAAATGAACGCTCTTCAGCTCGCTGCCAAGGTTGCTGCTCACCCTGTCATGATCAAGCTTCGCACTCAGCAGGAGATCATGCGCCGTAAGATGGTGCGCGACTACGGAGACAACTTCATGATGGGTTCGCGTGACCTCCCGAACCTGGTTTTTGCGAACGGTCGCAAGTCTCCCCGTTTTCAGGGTGTCCACTTCTGGACTCCTCAGCAGCGTAACGAGTGGTTCGCCCTTGAGAACCGTGCGCGTGCCGCTCGTGCCGCTCTCAAGAGCGCTTACAGCGCTTCCTGACACTCTCTGAACGGGGGAGGGATTGACAGTCTCTCCCCCTTCATGAAAGGCTCCAAATGGAACTGTACGACATTGAGATTATCTCGCTTGCGGGAACTCTCAAGCTTCCCCGCATGAATGAACACTTTGTAGAACGACTCAATTTCGCAAAGGGTCGTAACGAGGTATTCTACGAAACCGATGCGCATGGGGACACGCTGACTATCGGTATGGAACACGTCGTTTTCATTAGCGCCACCAAAATCTGAAAAGGAAATACAGAAATGCTTATGATTCAGCCCATGAACCTTGTTCGCCCCAATCACTACGTGGTGGTTGTGCCGAATGGCAAGGGTGAGCGCGTGGAGTTCGGCGCATTCCTTCCCCTTTCGAAGAAAGCAGCAATGCAGTACGCTGCAAAGCACATCAAGGGTGAGTCTCGCGTGATTATGCGTAAGACTGCCAAGCGTGCGGGAATCCTGAATTTCGCTGTCTAGGTCGCTTTAGTCACTTTCCCTTTCATTAGGGAAATTGGCTATGGATATCTAGTCAGGTATTCAATCCGTCGAAAACAGGAGAATAGATCAATGGTTCAGGACAGCAAGCCGAGCATGCGCAAGGAATCGCTTTCCGACATTGCGCGTAGTGTCCCGACCACACGGTATAACTCGCGTCCGCAATACCGTTCTCACAAGTCCCGTAACATCGGTTCCGGCATCCTCCTTGCGGGTGCTCTTGGTCTGGTGACGTTTGGTGGTGTTGGCCTGTATGAGGCACTGCACCCCACTAAGGACGTTACCGCTACGGTTACGGATAAGTTGGTGAAGAATGACAACAATTCTTCCACTTACCTTATCTTCACCGATAAGGGAGTCTTTGAGGATTCCGATTCCATGGTAAATGGCAAGTGGAATTCTTCGGACATGTACAGTCAGATTAAGAAGGGCCAGACGTACACATTCCACGTGCGCGGTATTCGTAACCATGTTCTCTCTTGGTACCCGAATATCCTCACGGTGAAGCCTGTCAAGTAATCCTAGCTAGCCTCTTGCATCATGAGCCTACGTGCTGTAGGTTCGTGGTGCTGGACACTAGAAGGGAAAAGGAAATGCCTAATTGGGCGCGACTTCCTAGCACTCGCAAAGATCAGCCTTTGCGGGATCGTATGGCTAGCGCACTTGAAAACGGTTATGGGGATGAGGGACCACTAGCTAAGGTCTTGGCTATTGGTGGTTGCTTCGGATGTCTTGGAGCAATTACTATCGGTCCTCTTGCTCTCGTTGCCTGGATTATCTGGCACTTCGTGTAATAGGCTTTAGTCATTCATCTAGAAATAGGTGCGTGGCTATGGTCCCTTACTCGGAAGGAAACGGGATTATGATTGCGAATTACGGTATCTGCTCTGTCTGCCTTGAGCTTATCGAGAATAAGGCGGACATGTGGCGAGACATTGACGGACATTCGTTCTCGCTTACTGCTGAAGGTGACGGATTCCGTTATCACGTGCATTCTGCGGTAATTGAGGAGAATTACAACAGTCTCGGTAAGTATGCAAACCTTGACACGGAAATTCTCGATTGCCTCGCAATGGAGGGTTACGCAAGTGATTCCGTAGGGGATCAATCGACGTTCGGTTTCTTCGATCTGTTCTCGGATTATCGTGCGATTCTGGTTTCAGATTCTGACGGCTCAGTTCGTGCGATGTTTTATGACAGTGACGAAATGCTCGAAAGGGCATGGAATAGCACTGTAGAGGCTTACGACGAATTCGCAGATGATGAGCCGCTTTATGACGAATACGGCGATGATGAATACGCCTATGAGTCGGGAGCGTACGAATCGGACCTTTGGGACTAATCAACCTAGTTGATTCAGTCGCTCCCTGGGTGTTGACAGGGGGTGGCTGTGTCCACTAAGTTGGACTCAACAGTAAGACAGCAGGAAGGAACACAGTATGTTGGAGCGTCCTACCGGCCCGTTCATGGAAAACCGCGAGGCTTATTACGCTTTCTGGGCTGAACTGGCCAAGATCGCTAAGCGTCGTTACCATGCTCTTCCGGAAGACAAGGGCATTCCCGTTCCGGGCACTGCTAACCGTAACCGTCGCAAGTACAAGAACGGTGCGGGTGTCTCCGCTAACTCTCGCGTACTGTCTCACCACTACGCGGACGAAGGGGAGAAGGGGCAGGCTCACCGTAGGGAGATCAAGCGCAAGGAACGCGCTCTGTGGCTTTCTGAGTGGCAGGATGAGGAAAGGGACGAACAGACCGCTTACAGCGTCACAGCGTGGTATGCAGGGGTGTTCGGGCAGGAAGATGCAGAGTCATGGTACGACTACGCGGAAGACTACTGCGAAACGTGCCAGGGTCCGTGTGAGCTGTAAAAGATCTTGAGCTAGTGGCTTGACAGGATGGACGTTGGGAGACTAACGTCTGTCCTATCAGGTTCCTAACACAAGGAACCGAGACGGAAGGACACAAGAAAATGGCTACTCGTCCGAGCAAGACGCAGGAAACCGGTTCGCTCGATCTTGCGGAGGTTTTCAAGGTTCTTGCCTCATTCGACGTGACGCAGGATGACGCGGTTTCTACCGAGGATTTCGCGGCTGAGATGGGCATTACGCCTAGCGAGGCATTCAACGCGCTTGACGCTCTCGCTGATCTTGAGCTGGTGGACGCGTCCGGCCGTGGCTTGGCTGCTGAGTGGTGGATTGATGTTCCGGATGTGTCGGAAGACAACGCGCTTGCAATTGCGCGTGAGGCTCTTTCGAACGCTACTCCTGTCGTCAAGGATGAGCCGCGTAAGCTCACTCAGAAGGAGCAGGATTACAAGGAGCGTACGGCGTATAACGCGTATGCAGATGAGCGCGCACAGGGTTTCATTGCCTCTGATGTTCTGCCCGCTGTGGAGCCTGTACAGGCTGCGGACGGCACGAACGTTACGGTTCCTGTTGACCCTGAGAACGACCCCAAGGGAGCGCGTAGGGAACTGGACGCTGCAAAGGGTGAGCGGCTGATCTCTGAAGAGAAGGTTTCCGATATCATCAACGCCATTCGCAAGGATGCTCCCAAGACTGCGGACGCTGTAGAGGCTTTGGCCGAAAAGCTGAAGACTCTTACGCCTGTACGACTGCCGGAAATTGATGGACTGGATCAGTTCATTGACGCTGAGACTGGCGATATGGTTTATGAGTCTCGCATTGTCAAGAGCGGACTTGCGCTTGATGAGCCTAACGAGATCCCGGAGCGTCCCGAGGGTGTCAACGCGAACACGTGGGACATGGCGCACACTGCTATTACTCAGAGCGCGCGGGATTACTGGCTTAAGGTGGCAAAGGCGCAGGAAGACGCACACACGGTTGACGCTGCCTGATTAGCAGGGTTTAGGGATTCTGGGAAGCAATTCCCAGAGTCTCTATGTCCGACTAATCGACTCACAGAATGGATATCGGATAATGAACGCTCGCAATTGGGTTGCGCTCGCTCTTGCTGTTGCCTCTCTTGGCATGGCTGTATGGGGTGTGATCTTGCTTATTGTGATGGTCGCTCACGCTATCGGCGCATTCGTTACCGCGCTGGTGATCCTGGCTATTGCTTCCGCTCTTGGTTGGGGATCGCTCTTGCTGAGTGGCAAGGATGTTATTTCGCGCATCCTGGGCAAGTAACCTCTAAGGGGAATGATGGAACCACTAGCGGCTTTTGCTGGAATGCTAATCGGAGTTATGATTAGTGCAATTCTTTGGGGTCTTGTAGCTATTCCGTATAAGGAAGCGGGGCAATTCAAAAAGGATTGTGTCTCAATGGCACACGGCACCGTGGATAAGAGCGCAGATAATATCTGTGTGAAGGATGGCAAGATCCTGTTTCACCAGTAAATAGCGAAAACCCCTAGTCAATCCTTAACGGGAATGGCTAGGGGTTTTTCGTGTGTCATGACTTGACATGTACTCAGCAGGCTTGCCGACACGGGGCAAACAAAGTGTGCTACATAGAAGCTCTGTACGCTCCTGTAGCAAGATCCTTTGAGGAGTGGGTCTCTGTGGTCAACTGTCGTACGGGAGGACGTCACAGGGGCACACAGGTATCTTAACGGCTGCTCTGTGCTCCGTGGCTGAACTCGTGTGTATGGATGGCGATAGCTTGAATCTGCTTGCGTGCTGTCTCCTTGCTCTGTGGATGCTTGCTAAAGGTCTTGCTCGTTCCCTTGTGTGCTGCCTTGTATCCACCCTTGACCTTTCTCACTTCATAAGGCATGGCGTTACTTCCCTTCTGAGCTGTCTAGGTGACTCTGTGAGCCGCTAACGTGCGTCATAGGGGGAAGAGCTAAGGTCTCTCCGCGTACGGCGCACACAGAGACAGCAGCAAGCGCAGCCAATAAGGCAGAGAAAGCAGCACTAGCGAATGTCTTCTTTTCCCATAACTTTGGTTCTGTTTGATTACTCATGAATTGAATTCTCCTGAATAGAAACACAAAAAGCCTACGGCTCTAATTCTATCGAAGAACTAGAGCCGTAGGCTAAGTGGTAAAGCTATTCAGTTTTAGACGTAGGTGTCTTCGTTCCAAACGGACTCGTCATAAGAGATAGTCACGAGAGAATCAGCGTCAAGGATAAATGACTTCACGTCTCCGCCATCCATAAGGACACCGTTAACGCAATAGTCACCCATGGACAACTCAGCATCGGAGTACGCGACGAACACCCTACCGAGTGCATCCGTAACCTTGTCACCCGTACGAATCTCAGAGGGAGACTGACGCTCGTAAGTAACCATTATGGTTGTGCCTTTCTGTAACAAACGACTAGCGACCGCTAGCCATAGCCAAATCCGATATCTCTATCGGATATGACTAAAGCTGTCGATTACCACATCATCCAACCAGTACAAACAGCCTTACCGTCTCTGTCATAGAAAACGGTGCGACGTTTGAACTTGCTGTTTTCAATCATGGTGGTATAACAACGAGCAACACGCAATTTCTTCTGTCGCTCGTTATCGTCGTCAATGTAGTAAAAGCCTACACCAACAGGGTTCGGGTCATCATCGTTACCACTACGGGTAAGGATTTTAGCAAACACTATTTCACCTCCATTGACCATAGCCGTTATCCCTCCTATGTAAGCGAGGGATAGCGACTAAAGCGAATGGTTAGTGATTGGCGAACACGTACAGCTCATAACCGTACTCATGCGACGCAAAGTCATTCATGAGGTTATCCGCTGTCTGCTCCCAATCCACAGAGATATAAGGAGACGTGAGAATTCCCGAAGTCTCTTCGTCATTCTCGACAAACTCTTGCGCGAATTCCTCGGCATTGTCATACACACCGTAAAAACCATCTTCATAAGAACGACCGTAACGGTTACGCTCAAAGTGGCTTTCAGTCCAGCCGAAAAGCTCACCATACGCGATGATCTTACCAGCCTCTTCGGGAGACTCAAACAGTGCATCAAAGACAGCGGAAACCGTAGCGGCATCCTTGTTATCGATGTATGCCGAGTCATTCTCAGTGTGAATCAGGGCAGTGTGAATCTCCCACCCCGCACGCTCCATACCCTTGATGATGTTGTCGACCGAACCACAATCGTGCGTGTCGTCAAACTCAACGTCACGGAAGATAACGCGTCGGTTAACTCCCTCAATGCCCACATAGGCAGAGAAAGAAAGCTCAAGGTGCGAGAACGTCTCACCAATAGCCATGATATGGCCTTTCTTTAGCTTCCCTGTTTTAGGAAGACAACCCTTATCCCCTCTAATAAGAGAGAGGATAAAGGCAATCTCACTAACTCAGACAGTGAAAGTCAGAACAGTTTCCGCACCCGAGAGATCATCCTCAAAGGAGATCTCAAACGTCTCGGTACCGTCGTTCTTGCTCCACTCAAGCGCAATGCTGGGGATCTCGTCAACAATCGCAAACTCACAGATGAACATGAGCGCCATTGCCGAAGCCTCACCGAAACAGTTCACAGGCTCAGTGTGCGAGTGCGCAAAGTGAACGTCACAGGACTGAGTGAAGGAGACAGCAGCCATGATGAAAGCCTTTCAGCCGTTATTACTGCGGTTTGTTGGTTCTAGTGAACCCTACCGCCTAGGGTCTGTCAAGTCCCTAGACGATAGTGGAGGCTAGAACTTCCCAGCGATCACGTGATGAACGAGCCACGTAAGTACAAGGTTCATCGTACTTCCGTCAATCGTCCAATCGGCATAATCGCCATTGAGCGACAATGCGTAACCCCTCTGACGCTCCAAAAGCGTTTCAGGGTTGTAATCCGACACAAACTGTCCATGCTCGGTAAAGTCGTACCGTGCGTCATAGAACGACACTACCTCATAAGGTGAATGCGTCCCATCCCGGTATTCCCTGTTACCGAAAGTCACTCGGAAAGGTACTCCCCGATCGGTAACAACGTCAACCATACGGAGAGAATGAACAGCACTCTTTGCCCGCTCCATTGCTTTACCCCTTTCTCGCTTCCCGTTTAGGAAGCTAACGCCATCCTAGGCACAAGTCCTAGGGTGACGCAAGCTCACTACACAGAGACTACGTAACGGTACACAATCGACTGTCGAGAACCGTTGTCCGTGACAGTGAAGGAGTACCCTTCGTCATCGTAGTTAAAACCTGACTGGTAGGCAACCCATGCCATCCAATCCTGTTCGCTCACCTTCTCCTCATTCTCAAGGAGAAGCGCGGTAGCCTTAGCCACGCTATCAGCTTCGGCGTAAAACTCTTCGTGCTCCGTTCCGTCCGACTCCACAAGCTCAGACGTTACGCGAACCGTTGCCATGCTGTCTACCTCCGTACTGTGCGCCGTTGTGGCGACAGAGAGAACGTTACGCGCTCTGTGCGAGCGTGTCAACACCCGTTCCTCTGTAGACGTATCCGGCCCGAACCGTACGGGAGTCGCACGGTACGCCCTTGATGACGTTGTGAGGGTAGAACAGCCCGTTAGGCGTAGGCTTGATGCCACGGGAACACATCGGGCAACGTCGTTGACCAGCCTTGAGAGGCTTAAGCGGCTCACGTGCGGGTGCCTGAAATGCCTTGCTGCGTTTCGTTGTCATGGGGAGAACCATACGCGCATCGGGCAGGGTGTCAACTCTGCACGTCAGAGCGTGTCTGTGTGCCTCCCTCACGCGCGTACAGGGGCAAGGTGGGGGCACGTGCTAGGGTTGTCCCAACAACGCGCCACACGGGCACTCAGAGACTCGCAAGAAAGGGAAACGGAGCGCTTGACAGGGAGTGGCGCGCATGATTAGATAGAGACATCGAACGGAGCGCTTGCGCTCTAAGGGTCACGTGACAGACCAGTTGTCACCCTACGGATTCGTACCAGAGCTGCCCTTTTACCCGAATCGGACATTCAGGACAAGTCGGAAATAGGAGACATAGCATAATGGGCTATGACATTGAGTATGTAGCGTCAGTTATCGTGACATCGAAGCAGATGAAGGAGAAGATGTCAGTAGAGCAGTACATCGACTTCTTCTCACCGATTCAGCAGGATCTAGTAGCAGACATCCTGGTAGATCTGGATTTGGTGAATAACGAGTGGGAAGAATACAATCTGTGGGATGACAGGTTTGACACAGAGCGCGGTCGCTACGTTATGCGCTGGAAGACTGAAGATTAAATAGGCATAGAAATACCCCCGATTTCTGTTTAGATTTCGGGGGTATTTCTGTTTGGTTTTTCAGCTAATTAAGTTTTTAATTTCCGGTCAGCAATTCGTCCCAATTAACGTTTTCAACTTGACCTCGTGCAGCATGCAATGCTTCCAGGAACAGATGGAGATAATCTAACTCTTCTCCTGTGATTACGATATCAATAGTATGCCCTGGTTCATCTAGAGTAATACCAATTCGGTCAATGTCGTAGGCAGAAAGTGTTAGTCCTGAGTCAAACTCAGCAACGAGACCTTCCCCAGCTAACAGACCATCTACCATATCGTCAAAAATCTTAGCTTCTTCAGACAACTCCATCACCCCAACAATTTAGACAATCAGAATCTAGCTCTCTATCCAATCCTGAACCAAAACAAGCTGGACACGGCTGAGTCTCTTCAAACTCATAGTTTTCCAAAAACTCGGACTCTACTTCAAAGTATTCGTCCGTGTCATATTCTTCGATTTGCGCTGTCACGTAGTTACTCTTGTCCATTTCTAATTAATCGGTCTCTACATCAATAAAATCGTAGCTTCTGATCACATCATCAGCCTGTTGTGGAGCTTCTAATTCTCTCAGTTTTTGAGTGTTTCCCATTTCACCGAAGATCTTGTCTACGATTCCTACCTGTCCGTTCTGCTTAGCAGTGACAGTAAGGGAGAATCCCTCTTGCTGAAGATCGTGGTTAGTCTTCATCATCTTAACCAGACGATCCATTTCACCAGAAAGGATAGGGTCAGCATGTCCACCTTCAGCATCTTCCGCCATTTTCATGAACAGAACTCGCTGCGCCTGCATCTCCACCATAGTATCCATCAGAGCTTGAGCCTGCTCCTTGGTACGGATTGTGATGGGGATATCATACGCGCAAGTTGCGTTTTCTTCAAACATGGGGCACTTGGCTGCAAGGAAACAGGTATCACAAATACGCATTGAATCACTACGACTGCGTACAGTAGGAAGATCTACGTCCTCCATTTGTCCTGTTACAGGGTTACGCTTCTTCTGTGTAATGAACTCGAATCCGATGAGTGGAATTATCTTCTTTTCATCAGCATTTCTTGCTACCGGAGTTGATACTCTGTTCCGTACTGGCTCAAGAACACCACCAACTGCATCGTCATCATTTTCCGAGAAGTCGTCAGTAGGCGAAATCATAGATGTAGTTACTCCTCTTGCTTTCTTAGCGTTAATTGAGTCAACGAATTGTGACCAGGACCACAAAGAAAGTCTAAGAAGTTCCTTGGGATCATCCTTTAAAATCTTATCTACATCGAATCCAGCAGACTCGATAACGAATCTTTCCTTACGTCTAGCCTGTTCCTTCTGATCCTTGGAATAGCTCTTTAGCTGATTGTGGGACCAGACGAAAGTAGCTCCGTACTTCTGTGGAGAGACCCAAGAGGTTGAGGAAACAGATGTCCAGTTGACTGACTGCATGACGTCTTGTTTAGTCATGGCTAAACCATGAAGCTCAATACCTCTGGATGCCATTCTATTGAGCACAAGGACAAGATCTCTTCCGTTGAGATGAGTCTGAGCAATTCCAACCCTGCCGAATCTTTCTGCCAGGGAATTGAGATCAGCCATTCCATCGCTTTGGGAATTCCCGGTAGGGTGCCAAACTGGGACGAATTTGTCGAAGAGGAGTTCTCTAGCGGAATCCCTACGCTCTTCAATGTAGCTATTACCGAGTTGTAGAGCATCAAATTCTGTGTAGATTTCGATTTCGTTGATATTACTAGCGACCCACTCATAATAGTGATCAGCAATTTCTCTCAATTCTTCATTTGTATATTTCTGTTCCTTAGCAGTATTCAGTGTCTGACAACCAGAATCTACGAATAGTGCGTGTCCTTCTGGAAAGTACTTGGAAACCTTCCAGGGCTTACTGAAGTTAGTACGATTTCTTAATCCCAAATAGGACAGGGAGCTACTTCCTACTCCCGTTTCCTTAATAAGGTTACGGTAAGTAGGAAGATGGGCTCCCTGAAAATATAGCTTAATGGCTATTCTCCCTGTCTTTGCTGTCTGATCTGCTGAGTACGTCCAATTGCCCAAGCCTCTAGTTGTGATCCACGTGCTGCGATTCCACCAGGCTTAGCATTTCTGGAGCCAGTAGTAAATGTATTCGGCTTTGGCTGAGATGCTGTCAGATTAGGCAATGGCGCAGTTGATGATCCTTCAGGATGTGTGTGCTGAGGATATGCGCCATTAGCTTTTGGGGCAGTACCACTACTGAACTGTGGATTGGTGACACTTCCAGCACGCTGCATAGGTCCACCAGGAATGTGCGGAAGCGAAGGACTGCTAGGTCCCGCTGTAAGCGGCTTTGGTGGCTTAGCTGTCCAATTACCGCTGCCAGAGCTGAAAGAGGCTGTAGTGGACCCTTGCGGCCCTGCAAGAGGCTTCTGTGGAGCAAGCTGACTGGAGAAGGATGTAGAAGCAATAGGCTTTGCCTTCACTGGTGTATGTGTAGCTGGTGCACTAGAAAAAGAAGGAGACAAAGACGGAGCCTTCGGTGTACTAGTAGTATTCACGGGTCCTCCCTTACTTCTCTGCTTAGCTTCCTGAATAGCCTGACCATGAGCATTGTTTACTTGCTGCTGCTTGACCTTGAATTGTGCTGACTGGAACTTCAGAGCCTCACCATGTGCGAAATTACGCTGTTGCTGCATAGTAGATGACTGCTTTGCTGCTGTCTTCTGTGCAGCCTTCTGCTGTGGAGTTGAACCCATAGCGAAGGTACGTGGTGGTGCGCCTTGTGCAGGAGCTACCTTACCAGACTTTACACCAGCAGCGTGAGCCTTAGCAGCTTGTTGCGCCTGCTTCTGCTGTCCTGCTACGTTCTTGGCGTAGGCTGCCTGTCCCTGCTTAATACCTTGTGCAGCACTCTGAGCGAATCTTTCTCGTGCATCAGCAGTCTGCTTTACCTGAGTCTGATGAGCAGCGGCATATTTCTTAGAAGAGGCATTAGCCTTCTTCTGAAGATGCTCGAATACATTGTGATGGAACTGACCACCCAAGTGGGCAATCGCTCCCTGATCTGGAATTGGTGCTGCCATAGTATCTCCTTAGAAGTCTAGAAGTCTTGTGTCTGTCGCTCTGGCCTCTTGCTGTCTTATCTTTTCGGCTAGCAGAGAATCCCAAGGAGTCGGTTCCTTAGCAGGACCAGGACGGAAATCAGGATGTGTATAGGTTGGATGCAGAAATAGCATAGTAGGAATCTGAGCCTGAAGTAGTTTTGTAGCCACAGCAGTATCGGATTCATATACTAATGAAAGAGGTCCCTGTCTTCTCAACCGAGCAACTTGACGCAATCTTCTGGCTCCATCATCATCAGGATCAGTTTCTTCCCAATAGATCTCATTGACATGATCAGTAAGACCATTCATAAGGAGCCAGTACTGAACCTTTTCCTTGGCTGCACTGTCAATAATCAAAGAAACTCGATGATCCTTGACAAGTGACTTGTAGATAAGAAGTCCAGGGATGATGACGGATGAGTCATTAGGCTGTCTCAATACGCCATTTACTACTATTGCTACGTGGTTACCCCAAGTTTCTGCCATTTAATTCTCCTGATTAATTATCTCATTAAGAGCGTTTACTACTCCTGCTTCCTTAGCGTGCTGCCACTGGAAGTTGTAGAAATCTCCGTATCCTTCTCCATTGGGGGAAAAAGCCATCTTACGGCCCAAGTGGAGTGCATCGAAGAGCGTTCGCGCTTCTGATCGTACCAATTCTTTATGGCGACGGTTGTTAACATCCTGTGGGCTCCCTGGTCTGATCGTAGATCCTTCCTGACGTACAGCGTTGTATCTGTTCACAAGTCCTTCAGTATGCGCCTTATTGGCTTCTGCTTGTTCGTAGAAGGAGGAAGGATAGAGTTCCGTTGGCTGTGCTGGAAGGTTAGGAGGCTTGATTGTCCATTCATCCTTAGTCAGGTTATAAGCTGCATAAGGATGGATATTGGTAATAGAGTTTTCTGTAGCCTCTACATTGTCATTGAGGAAGAATGTCAGCTCATACTCACCAAAGCCAAAATAGGTGTGTGCTGTTACTGGCCAGAGATTCTTGCGTAGATCTTCGGTGATATAGTTAGCGATTTCGTGTCTGTCAAAGTACATGAAGTCTGGATTGGCTGTGACGAACTCGGAGTAGTCGATTCCAAACAGTACATCCAAATCACCATTTCCGCGATTTGCCGACCACTGGAAACTAATTCCACTACCTGCCAGCCAAACCATAGACCACTTATCAGGCTCGTTGTAACGAGTACCCATGTAATCCATGTAAATACGGAGGATCGTGTCTCGGACATCGGGATGTAAATGCTCACCTTCGAATAGGTTTGGGTCAAGGATATTAGAGGGACGGCTAAAGTAGCTACTTGCCCCTAGTTCAACTCGTATATCGTTCATGTGTTTATCTTATCCTAAAAAGACAAAGAGGGGAACCCCCGAAAGGATTCCCCTCTTAATGGTCATCTTAGCCGTAGGCTAATGTGAATAGAAGCTTCCATCCCTTTGGACCAATAGCCGGATCGTAAGATACACCAGCAGAGTTCAGACCGTGCTTCTTATTGAAACCAGCCACAGCAGCCTGTGTCTTAAGACCGTAGTTATCAGACAGAGCCACGCTCTCAGCAAGCCAGTCAGTAGCCTTCAGGGCCTTCTGTAGGCTCTTAGCGGAAGGTGTTGAGTGGTTGGGTCTCAGACCTGTTGGGAAGGCTGGAGGCGTGTACACAGTGGGCTTAGGCTTCGGTGGAACAGGTGTTGGAGGCTTAGGTGGATTAACAATTGCCTTGGCAAAAGAAATCAACTTAGCGAAATCAAGAGCACCAGGATCACCATGGTAATTCTCAGGAACGTGTTCGTGCCCACAAATACCTCTAAAGGCTTCCCACTGAGCAATAGTAAGACGAACGCCATTACCAGATCCGTATGAAGAAGGATAAGCCTTCCAGTTGGCTGGACCACTCAAAGGAACATTGTGGTTTACATTAGCCCAAGCAAGGAACTTAGCTACTTCCTTAAGTGCCCAGTCAGGAGCTTCCGGCCAATAAATATGCGGAGTATTTCCCCACTTATTGTGAGTAGTGGGATCGCAGGTACCAACAAGCTCAATCTGGCTTACATTAGCAGTATTTGTACCAGGTTGACCACTAGCATGAACAAGAGCACGAGAAGACTCATCAAAATCATAGTGCTGGTACCAAACTAGCTTTTGGTTCTTGAAATCAGGAACAGCAGTGAAATTAGGTGCTACAGCTCCACCACTGTAATCAGAGAGGGTAGGTCCCTCAGTGGTATGCAGAACAATAGTATTTACTTCCTGCTGATCACCAGGATAACGATTATGGTACCACTCGCTTAACGAGGCACCTGGGTACTTCTGTGGTCCAGACATTGTCATGTAATCACGCTCTCAACTTATTGGGGTCAATCAGAGAAGAAATTCTCTGGGCTTCCTGCTGCTGCATCATCTGTTGCTGCATCATTGCAGCACGCTGTTCCATCATGATAACAGTAGAAATAGCTGTCTGCTGTGTCTGACAGCCAACCTTTACATTCTCACAACCGCCAATGATGTCATCTAGAGTAGCCTGACGATCCATTTCTACGTCCATGCCTGCGAAATCGGCGTAGGCGGACCACTGGCCATCCTTGTTCTGGACAATCAAAAAAGCAGTCGTTACTTCTTCAGCCCCAGAATCTCTGTCAGCAAGTAATTCAGCAGCCTGCTTCTTCTGTAGTTCTTCCAGATCAATAGTCATTAATTATTCTCCAAATAGTATTTCGGTAATTACTTTCTTAGAGCTACCTTGACGCTCTGGTGATACGGGCAGTGCTCGCAGATGAAACTCTTCTTGATCTTGGTCTCATCGTAGGTAGGAAGTCCAGCAATCTTGCGCTCACGTGAAGTATTGGGCTTGATCTCCATGTTGTGGCTCAGATAGTCAATACACTTGCCATGCTTGGTGTCATTGAATGCAGGACGATTATGTCTCTGGTAACACTTAAGAGCGTCTTCCTTGAAGGTATTCGCTGTGTCATAGAACTCATCATCGAATCCAGTCTTACCATTACCCTCAAGAATCTGATCAATGATCTGCTTCTTATACTGTGGGTCCTTGAAGTGGCGTGTAGGAACAAAGCCAAGGGACATCCATTCCAGAACATTTCTGTCTTCAAATGACGGATGTCTGCGAAGGTGAGTTTCAACGATATGCCCAATACGAGGATCGTTATCCGCATTGTCCGGATCGTAGTCTGGAATCTCTTCGATCTTTTTGCAAGGCCAGCAGATCAACAGCCCTGTCTTGTGGACATTCTTATCTGTGTACGGATCGAAAGTATCAGTCATGTAGTGGTCCTTTTGTATTTCGTTTCTTAGACAACTCATCTTAACAGAAAAAGGCCCTCACGTAAAGTGAGGACCCTTCTCTTTAGAAGCTGAGAATCTGTCCTGGGAAAATCAGGTTGGGATCAGATCCTACTACATCAACGTTCTTGTTGTACAGAGTGTGCCAGTTGATACCGAGAGACTGACCAATACCGGATAGGGTATTGCCTGCCTCAACCGTGTAGCTGTGAGCACTGTTTTTTGGAGTGCTCTGTACGGCCTTTGGAGCCTTGTAAGTCTTCTGAGGTGCCTTCTGTACTGGGGAGCGATGTTCGACGCTGCTAGACCCTGTAGAACGGCTGGAAGAGCCACCACGAGCGCCACAGACAGGCCATGCACCAATACCTTGTGAGGAAAGCACGTTTTCTGCTACTCGAATCTGCTCTTCGCGGGAGGCATTAGCGGGATTACCGGAACCTCCATTGGCATGCCAAGTAGAAAGTGTGAACTGAAGTCCACCGTAATACCCGTTGCCAGTACTTATATGCCAATTGCCACCAGATTCACATTGAGCTATTGCGTCCCAGTTTACGGAACTAGCATTAGCCGGAATAGCAATACTCGCTGCTCCAAGAGCAATAGCGGTGGTGGCGATAATCTTCTGTGTCTTGTTCATTTGAATTCCTTTGGTTGTAGTTAATGATTACGCGAATCGACCGTAGTAAACCTTGTAGTGCTGGGAGAACCAACCCTTTACAGGCTCCTTGGTTACTCGGTGGCCGTAGTAGCTTCCCGAGTCCGCATCAATCATGTTTCCGTTACCTGCATAAATTCCCACATGAACAATACTGCGGCTACTATTCCCAAAAAAGATCAAATCGCCAAGTCGTCTGCTTGCGCTGCTGATGTGGTGGCTCTTATTGTATTGATCCTGGGCAACACGGGGAATTGACTTCCCAATTTTGCTGAAAGAATACTTCGTAAGACCTGAGCAGTCAAACTTGCTAGGACCAGCCGCACCCCAAAGGTAAGGCTTACCCAACTGATTCTTGGCGATTCCTAGAGCCTTAGACCCTAGAGTGGTTGTGCTGGCAGCCGCATGAGAGGCTGTAGCCATTCCACTTATAACAAGCGCAGAAACCGTAGTAGCTATAGCTGCTGCGCGCTTAATAGTGCTGGACATGGTTAGTCCAATCTCTAGACAATAAGGACTGTCGCTGAGTTCAGGAATGTCCCGATCTCGTAACAACAGGCTCAAGACTACAGCCCCTGACTGACATCTGTCAACTCAGGGGCTGTGGTGCAAAGTGGAAAATGTGTTACCAAGTCTGGCCTAGAACACCAGAATCTTCCAGTCTTTCAAGCTTATTCTTGTAGAAATCAGGGGTAGTAACCGTTTCCAGTCTAGCAGGTACGCGCATCTCACGAGCCATACCAACTCCGTAGTACGGAAGGCTCAGAGACTCACGAGTATCGTACGTTAGGTTCTGTACTTTGTCATCTGTGTCCGCACACTCAGTGTCAGGGCGGATCTTCTTATAACGTCCATCGGTAGCTCCCTCATTCAGAGAGGCATTCATGGATCTTAATCTTGGATATGCCATATTATTGTGCCTTCTTTGGTCTTCCAGCAGACTTCTTCACCACTTGTACTTTCTTTACTGGCTTATAAGCTGCGGCTGATGGGGCTGCTACTTTCTTGGGATTCTTTGCAGTACCAACTTTACGCTTATCGGTAGAACGACTAGCCGTTGCTGGTACAGCTCTTTTTGCTGCCATATTAATTCCTTAAATTTGTGGTACTGATGGATAGCTAGTACCCATGTACCCTGATTCTGTACCAGAGAAATCACCGAACTGGGCTGCAAATGCTGTATCTACTACCAGAACGTCTGAAATACCTGGAGGATCAGTTCTATATCCGAATCGATTAGGAATCTTACCGATATTAGGAATAGGAGGTTTTCTAGTAGCAGCTTCCAGAGTGGCATTCTCTACTAATTGAGCATGGACTAATTGCTCATTCATTGATTGGAAAGGCTTAGTCCAGTTGTAAATAGTTTGGTTCTGTTGTGCTCTTTTACCTGGAACGTAATTACTATTCTGCTTTTCCATTAGACACTCATTCCGTTGGAAGTAGCAGACCAACCAGGCAAGTTGAACTTAGCATGGAAGGCTCTGACCTGTGGAGAAACTACCTTCATCTGAGGATCAACAGCAATATTCAATTCTTGAGCGAACTGCTTAGCCTCTTCATTAGTCAGGTACTTTCCACCATGAGCAAGTCTTTCCATTGGATTACCTTGCGCAGAATACTTCTTCTTATCTCCTGCGAGTCTTCTTTCTAGAGAAGAATAAGGAGTCAGATCATCAGGCCAGAAGTAATCTGTAGGGGAAATGCGTGATCCTTTGTGTACCCCTCGGGTATACGAACGGGCATTATTTCGTACAGTCTGAAGTAGCTTATCCTGACGTCTGTCAATAACAGAACCTAGATATCCGTCAGGATATTGTGCTTCAGGTGTCTTTCCTGTTGCGGCTGCTAGCTTAGCATCAAGGATGGAGCGGAACCCTGTAAGTGGGTTTCCTCCGCCTCCTCCGTACTGTGTCACAGATCCTTGCTGACCTACGGGAGGATTATATGACATGTTGTTCATGCCAGCAACACCGCTGGAGTAACCAGCCATAATTCCTCTATTCTATATCGGCTACATTAATAGCCAAATGTGCTGCGATTCGTTCTTGAATGGCCAATGTGCGCTTATCGGTCTTCAAGTCCTCCTCTGCTCTTGCACGGTCGTGCTCGCTCTGTCTGTTCTGACTCATAAGAATCAATGGCGCACTGTAGAACGCAAACGCACTGAACGCTAGGTTAAGGAAGACGAATGGAAATGGATCGAATGGCCATGGGCTTAGTGAATTCCATAGAATCCAGATTACTACTACAACTGAAGCCCATGCAATAAAGGACAATTTGCCAATAGCATCAGTCAGAGCATCCGGTAATCTTTCTATCCAGGTTTCTTTTTCGAATCTGGCGATATTAGCTGGGTGCTGAAGTGTCATTGGTAATTGCCTTTCTTACATAGAACGACCGTACTTGGCCTTTGCGCGGAATGAATCTGTCCAAGAGCTACGGGAAGGCATCATAAGAACCTTCTTGCACATCTCATTGGCCTCTACGGCGTTCTGAGCGTACAGCGTAGCGGTAGGGTGCAGGGAGGCACCCATCTTCTCAAAGGACGCCTTACGGTGCCCTGTAGGCCCGTCTAGAGCGTTCCCATTCTTACCTGCTCCACCCTTGGGGCGTAGTCTTCCACGCTCGGGACGACCAACGCGGGAAAGTTGTGCTGCTTCAGTGCCCATAGTAGGGCGACTTCCTGTGCCGATTTCTTCAGCCATAGTTTTCTCCTTTAAGAACGGTAATAGCTAAGGGCTCTGTTCTGATTGAATGTGGTGGTACTCATTCCATTGTTTCTTGGAAGTGGTGAGAGTACCGAAGTGAGTGAGTAGTCATGTGGGGCTTGTTGCTGAACTGAATGAGCAGTTCCCTGCCCTGTCAATCCTGTAGCTCCAGAGGAGAACTCAGCAGTTCTTGACTGTGGACTACTGTTGTCCACTGGTTGTGCTGGCATTCGGGACTCTCCCCTTGTTAAGAAACGATTACTTTGAAAATGAGTGCGCTGATATCTCCGTCATCCATAGTCACTGTGGCGAAACCAGGACGGCAAGCTAATACGTGTCCTCTTGGACCGACATAGGACTGAGCAATAGCAAGTGCCTTCATAGCCTGGTTTACTGCTGCGGCACCGATAGCTCTTAGAGTGATGTCCTTATTGGCGTAGACATTGTTAGCAATAGCTGCTGCGAGCGATGATGCAGGAGAGGAAGACTTCACCTTTAGAAGAACCTCATTGTGGTTCGAATTCTCTACCATATTTTTCTCCAAGTTTGTAGTTCATGTCTCCTACTGATTATACAGACAAAAAGACCCCCTTCTCACAGATTATGTAAGAAAGGGGTCTTTAAAGGGAGATAGCAAAGGAGGAGTTGCTAGCTAGAGTATAGCAGATAGGCAATACCATATGCGTCAGCTAGATTGTGGTTCTTTATTTCGGGGTCCAGCTTTTGTATCTCGCTAAGCATAGTCTGCTTATCAGCTTTGCCTGATCCTGTGACGAACTGCTTGAGAGAAGTAGGCGCAATAATTGTTGGGGTGACTCCGAAGATGAGGTTGGAGACGAGTTTGACGACTCCTCCGAGTTCTCCGAGCTTTTCCCTTCCGAGCTTTGCTCCATAAGCATATCCCTCCATTCCGATATGTATTTCAGCCTTAGATCCTTGATGGATAGCGAAGTACATAATCAGATCGTCATAGATCTTTACTAATCGCTCTCCTTCATCTCTGTATTTATTGAGAGGGTATTTCAAAAGGCTCTTCTGATGGCTGTGGCCATTGTTATCTAAGACAACCAGCCCGAAGCCTGTATAGGACTGATCGATTCCTATAAACAGAGCTTCGGGCTTTGTTGGATCTAAATCACTCACCGACTACTGTCCTGTCCCATGTTCGCCAACCGTTCTTAGTCTTGAATACTTCATCCGCTGCCTCTGCCCAGATATGCATGACACGAGGATCACCAAACGGGCGGGAATAGATGCTAGGAACAGCATCAGGCATTGAATCCCAATATTCCTTAATGTATTCATCTCTATCGGCTGAAGTCTCATGAATAGAATATCCGTCAAAGCTAGTTCCCCAGCCTGCTTCAGACTCTACCCATTCCTGCACAACCATAGTAGGCATTACTTGCCCTTCTTTTTGTTCCAAAAGCGGAAGCAGATCTCAGAGCAGTATGGGTACCACTTGGGAACTGCTTCCGCCAATCCGCACTTACAAATCATTCTTACTCCACGTCGTACTTAAGGAGCACAGGAAGCATATCCAGAGGATCACCACCAAGCTCCAGGAACTCAAAGTGCTTGCCTGCAACAGGCTTGTATCGAACCGTGAAAGTCATCTCAGTGCTACCCCAACCGCAAGTGTCACAACCATCGTCCAGAGCGCTGTTGGTGCCGTAGAACATAGCCTCAGCAGCAAGGATGTCCTTCTCCTCAAGGAGATAGCGAATCAGCATGCTCTCAATGCGCTCTTCAACAGTAGCCATTAACCTCTTACCACCTTAATGTTGTCGGAAAGACCAGCCTCTACGGCCATATCAAATGTCATCTGAGTTCCACGGTTTCCCGCGCCTTCTAGGAAGCATGCTACTACATAGTCAGGCTTCAGGTCAATCATTTCCTGATTCCGCTTAGCGTATGCCCATGCAGCCTGCTTAATGGGCGGATGGGAAATGACTTCCCAGTCTGCTCCGTCAGCCCAAGAGGCTGCAATCAGGTCAGCGCCACCATACGGACATTCACCATGATGGAGTACCATGTGCGCCTCTTCCCAGTGCCAGGCGTCCTCATGGGCCTTCTGGAGCTTTCTGAGGGCATCCCAGATAAGATGAGCCTTGCTCATTGGCCAATCTCGGGAACCAGTGATAACTACAATTGTCATTAATCCTCCTATAACAAGAAAGGCCCTACCTTTCCAGATAGGGCCTCTCGATTGTTTACTTACCGCTTGTGCTTGGGCTTACCGAATCCGAAACCACGACCACCCTCACCAGGCTTAGCAGTCTTGAAGTTCTTGTGAGCGTAGCTTACCGGACGGGCGTGAGAAGCGTCAAACTCCTTACCCTTCTCTTCAGGAGTCAGCTCTTCCCAAGGCTTACCAGCCTGAGTACCCTGCGGATCTTCCTTCGGTCCCTTGTGCTTACCCATTGTCATCCTTCGTTGTGTCGGTCAGTTACAAGTACTACCTTACACCGGTTGCCAGTCCCACGCAACCCTGCCATTGGCCTGGAGGATCATCACACGCTGCTGAGTAGGCTTGATCTTGCTACCTACCTTCTTACGCTTCTTCGGAGGACCATTGTGAGTACCACCGGAGTAACGTCCACGCTGCTTGGGGCAACGGTACTTCCACTTAAGCTCGAAAACAGGCTCCATTACCATACCTCCGTAGTCATTACCCATGTATCGTACTCGTCAAGCTCTGTGTCGTCAATACTGTCCATGAAACGATGCTCTAGTTCAGTAACATAGCGTATTCCTACACCATTTACCATACGAAGCTCATTTCCCTCTGCATCAGTAGAGAGAATCATTGGAGTATCGGGAGGAAACTCCTTAAGCATCTCAATGAACTCTCTTACAGTAATGAATTCTTCTACCACCAGAGCTTCACCACATACTTACCAGCAGGAATCTTATCTTGATCGCAAAGCCATTGAAGCATTGACTCTACGCTGGGAATCTCATTACCAGAGAATCCATAACTGTCTTCATCGAAGTAATATCCTCCTAGAAGCCACCTATCGAAGTCCTCACCATCATCAAGCCAGTCAGACTCCTTACCAGGAGCCACGTCAGCTTCCGCAAAACTACCATTGTGGAAACCATCCCAACGGGACGACTCCAGTGCGCGCCACTCTACATCAAAACCTTCAAGATGTATAGCAACGAACTTATCGAGATCGTGACAGTCAACTACACGAGCATCCTCAAAGTCAAGCTTCGGTTCAGACATATAACTCCTTAGTCAAAAGGCTTATCTGGGAAATCCTGGTAAGTTCCAGGGGCAATCTTCTTCAGTTCCTTAAGAACCAAAGTGGCAAACTCTCTGATCTCTGCATCAGCATGTACGCTGTAACGCTTGTGGAGCATATCACGCCATGCTCTGTGGTTTCCAGTGACTACGATCTTAGTCTCTGTACCGCCTGGAAGCAAGGCTCTTGCTGCTTCACGTGCCTTCTTACCCTTGACATCGTTCTTCTCAAAGAACTTCACGATTCGCTTATAGCGATCTGTAGCCTCTGACATAGTACGACCCATTAATCCTACAGTTTCCGCCCAATCCTTGCCCTCTAGTGCGTCAACAGCGGGAGGAACCATAATATAGGCATCCTCCATATTGATGTAGCGCTGAGAAAGCTCAGAATAGCTCAGGTGTCTGTGTCGAATCAACTCGTGAGTCATATTACGGCTGATGCCTTCTACATAGAAAGTAACGCTAGCGTGCTCAAGAACTGAGAAATGGCCCTGATTGATAATGTTATTCAGATAACCTTCATCTGTAGCAGTATCAGGATTAGGCATCTTCCAGGACTGATAACAAGAACGTCCAGCAAAATGCGCTAGACGATCTGCGGACTGATGGGGCTCTCCACCATGAAAAGTGCCGAACTCCGTATTTCTAACGGAATCCGGCAACTCTTCAAAATAGGTGGAAGCTAACACTGTTAACTTCACTTATTTCCTTACTGTTCTGAATCGAAAATTCGGTCGTACGCGTCTCCCCAGGTGTACTGATTATCCTGAAGATTCTGAATGCGTTCCATGGCGTTAATGGCCTCATAGTCAGCGGTAAAGCCGAACTCTTCAAGATGGCCATTCCCAAAAGCGGAGTCAATACCGCTGCCCTCAAACTTGCTGAAAGCCTCAAGAGGAAGTCCCAGATCAGCCAGATAGCAGCCAATCAGACAGTCAGGCTCACCCTCCCACACGTACAGGCAAGTACCACCAGAGCCAGGATGAACCTCATACTGAAAATCCTCACCCTTTGTGGCGATGATAGCGGGAAGATCTTCCTGAACCATAGAATACGTGATGTGCACTTTAAGCCCTTTCGTAGCTGTCGCTCAACTGAGTAAATGTCACTCGAACACGTGCGCCGCGTCCGTTGGTTTCTACAAGGTATACCGCCTTAGCCTTGTTGTCAACCTCATCGATCTTGTACACAACATCCTTAATTGAGCGATGCTTGTACCGTGCGCCCTTTGCTGGCAAAGTGTCCTCCTAGGACAAGTGGATTAATGAGTCCAGCGCTAGTCACACTAGCATGGTCAGCGGTACGCCCCTGCAAGTACGTAGGGGCGAACGCTCTGGGCTTTGTGACTGTGCCGTGAGCAAGAACTCTACCACTGGTGAACGGTGTCGTCAAGGCAAAAGCCAGACTTACCGTAACCGCTCCACCAGTGAAATGGTAGCCATTGTGGAGTCTATTTGGTGGTACAGAGTCCACAAGCGTACAGGTACTCAGCAATCTAGTCTGAGTAAAGTACGTTTGTGCACGGGTATCAACATTCATTATGAGAATCTGATTTACAGAATAAACCCTCTGAATGCTGAAGAAAACCATTGGATTTAAGTTATATTGATAAATCTGCCCACGGACAACAGTCATTTTCCACCTACGATGCGTATTTGTCTACACGGCCTTCTAGATCACGTCTAGAAATACGGCGAGACAGTTCTCTGGATACTACCTTACTTGCAGCCTCTAGGTGGGTATATTCCGATTTTGAGAGTTTCGTTACCGCGTACGCTAGTTCAACTGCGTCTTCTGCCTCCATATATTCTTCCTCTTGCTGAACCATTGCCTTAGTCGCTGCTACAGTCTTCTCCTTCTTATGGACAATACTGTATCGGTCGAATACGCGCTGAAGACTGCGTTCGGCCTTTCTTTCGGCAATTTCATTCAAAGCAACTTGATAACCAGCATAGCCAGTCCAGTTGGTGAAATCAACCAACAGATCCATCAGTACATCGTCAGGTAGATCTGACAATCCTGGTGGGAGAACTGGTTGGTCGTCTGACGGCTTTTCTCTCAGAGTTGTGTTCTCTAACCATCCGCTCTGAATCGGATTTCTGCGTGCCATATTTCTCGCAATCTTTACACGTACCAGTAGGGCACTCTGGAAGCGGTCCCCCCAAATCCAGAGCAGCGACAATATCAGAGCAATTCAATAGAATGCCCCTTGACACTTCAGGGTCGTACTTTACAAGGAATTCCTTTACACCCTGATTAAACTTACTTTCATATAGAAAGAGGATTTGATCAAATGGCAATCCAATTCGAGCACAAAGAGCTAGATATAGCTGACCCTGTCTGATATGGCTTGGGAAAGGCTCTTTGATGTCCTTCCACAAACCTTGAAGATTGATATGTGAGCCATCAACATTCGCTTTGTATATATCAGGTGCTTCCATTCTAACGGTACCAGCGCCTACCGACTTAATCTCGATAAGAGCATTCAGCTTTGGAACCGCGCCATCTGCATGACCAGCGATCAACAGCGGGTCATAGCGCAAGGGTACCTCAAGATACTGCATTCCTTCAACACCCATGCCGCATATATGGCACTTGTCAGGAAGGTTGTCAGATCTGACGAAGGTATCACATCTCAGACACTTCCAGTTACCCCAGAGATCTCCCATCTTCCAGATTCGACGCTGCCACTTGTCGTGGATGTTGTGTCCCTCATCGAAGATGTTCAGGAGCTGTGGAGCGATGGTCTCAGCAGGCTTGAGATAGGGGTTGTTTGCCTCTCTACAGGCCAAAATCCGATGGTAGGTAGCCAGGGGACACCAGTCTTCTTTCGACGTCTCAGACGGGTGCACGATGTCTTGCCTACGAGTGGAAGGCTTGGCATTTTCCTTAATCATATGGGCTTGAATATCTCCCAAGAGAACGGTTCCCTTAGAAGCATTGGCGTAATTAGCTAGGTTACCTTTTAGCTTAGGTCCCCAGCCGCTGCTGATGGTTGCCAATTCTTTCTCTTTTCCTTTCTCAGTTTCGCACGTTCATCAGGTGACATCCCGCCCCAGACTCCCCAGCGTTCGTTATTGACCATAGCGAATTCTAAGCAGAGTTCCTTTAAGGGGCACGGTCGTCCATCGTACGTGCCTAAGCAGATATTCTTTGCGTCTTCTGTCTCGTCTACAGCATCAGGATCATCCGACTCTCCATACCAAGGGTCATAATCCGCAGTAGCGGGAAAGGACACACATTTGGCTGTCTTCTTTGGATCATCGTGAAACCATTGAGGAGCAACACTACGTAATTTCATTACCAATACTTGCTTCTTCCCTAAGAGTCAGGTAATCATCTTTCGACATTATTACCCATGCGTTACCAGTGGTCTTGAACTCTACCATAAAGACTGGAATACGTCCATCTATCAGCGCTTGTTCCGCATTCTTCTCAAGCTCTGCGTCTTTAAGGGAATAGGATTTGGCACTGGTAATCTTCAATTCGAATAGTTCTTCCTCCGTTCTCACGTCACCCTTACGAACCCAACCATTACCTGAACCAGAATTGACAGAGCCGCCTAGCGCTATGGCTAGACGGCGTTCCTGCCTCTGGCTGTCTTTTACATCAGCCACTTATTTCTTTTCTTTCCTTTTATCTTTTGGATAAGAACACTTAGGCATGTGCGCGTAGAGTTCTTTATCCGTTTTGAATTTCTTGTCACATAATGGACAAGTTGAAGCCATTACTTCTCAACAACCTTCGGCTTCTTACCAAGGACCAGACGGATAGCATCCCGAACAATACCCACACCAAACTTGATGCCACCGAATGCAGGCCAACCAACGGTCACGAAACCACGAGAGAAACCACACGCGATCAGACCAAGGTCGTGCCCATACTTCTCGCGGTACTCCTTCAGGCTCTTACCGTTGTCCAGAACGTCAGACAGAGAGGTGAAGAAACCAATCGCGTAAATGATTCCGCCCGCGATGTAAGCACCAGTGATAAGCATTTATTGCCTCCTAATTGGAATGGATTTTCTACTGCCTCAAGCCAGTACCCATTGTTCAGGTACTGGCTGAGGATCTTAGTTGAAATCGATGTCAGGAACAAGAGTAGACGGACGGAAGATCACCTTGTAGTGGTATCCGCTCACCTTAACAGAAGAACCCTGCTCCACAGTCCACGTAACGTTGTTGGCCAGTCCAGCATAGAACTTCTTGTACTGACCAGGACCAGTCTTGCATGTGGTCACAAGCTTGTGAGGGTCATCCGTATTGATAGAACAGGCTCCCGTGATAACAAGCAGGTACTTGTCAGTGATGCCGTTGATCACAACAATTCGACGGTTGACCTGGAAGTTATCAGCAGCCTTTGACACATTGCTTGACGCTGTATCAGCCTCGCTGCTACAAGCAGTTGCAGTAATACCCAAGGTAACAGCCGCCAGAGTAGCCGCAGCAACCTTACGCATGTTCGTCATTTTTACTCCTAGTAGTGACCAGCCACGCCATCCTACTAGAGGATGACGAGACAAGCAACTACTTTGTCTCCCACTTGTGGATTTCGTCGTTCTCCAAGAGAACCTTGTAACTCGCGTTGACCTCTCGAAGGTACACTACCATGCCTTCTGACTTGAAGCCAGGGACAACCTTCGAGCCGTTCTCCACCAGATCATCACGAAGAGACTTGGTGTCGAGATCGTAGAACCTACCCTTGAAGAGCAGTGGAACGATGTACAGGTTAGAAACCTCTGAGAGCGCTTCTGTGGGACTCAGAACCTCAGACCAACGAGGAGCATTGAAGAGGCTGAAACGCTTCTCAGACAGCCCGTAGGACCGCTGAATGCCGCTTCCCCACCACTCGCCATAGTGGTCACCAGGACCAAGCACACGAACAAGTGCAGGAGCATTGTCGTAGACCCAACGAGCAAATCCAAAGTTGTCCTTTTCCTTTACAGGCTGAAGGAGACGCTTACGGGACTGTGCCCACAGAGTGTACTTCTCACCATCGATAGAGACTGTATCAACCTGATCGATACGGTCATCATCGATATTGAATGGACGAATACGAACCGCTGAATTCGAGCCATCGATCTTCTCAGTTACAGTAACCTGCTCCTTCGACATACGAGGGATGCTAGGCCAGGGCTTGAACTCCATGTAATCCTCCTAATTAAAGAACAGACATGATGACTTCGAAAGCAACGATCATTGCGGCCGTGTCATAACTAGCCTGGTCTTCCTCATCCTCAAAGATCGGGTGGTCATAGTCAACCAGCACCTGAACCTCATCAAAAGAAAGGTCAGGGTTCAGTCGCTCCTGCTCCAGGAAAAGAAGCTGGTACTTAGCGAACTCAACACGCGCACGGTTCATTGCCTCATCGGTCGTCATTGTCATTGCTGTCTCCCTTGTAGTATTTATCCCAAGTACGGGGCGAGTACGTCTGTTAGGTCCACTGTACTACCTAGCGTGCTGGGAATCAAGACTCCCTTAGTAGTGCGGTTCGCCATGTTGGTAACGCGTTCGATGATGGTATAGGTAAATCCTTCAGGGTGCAACTCGTTGTTGTCTGTACATGGCAACGTGATGCTGAAGGTACCCGGACCACTACTGTTCGGGGTTCCCCCGATTGTCCCTGGAAGTACAGCAACAAACGGGGGAATTGTCAAGAACTGATTGTCTGCGGCATCAGACAGACTGGGCATGGATGGAATGAACTGTACTGTACCGTTCTCACCAGCGCCACTGATGAAATTTACGTACTTTCCTGTAACAATGATGGTCTTAGCACCAGTAATAGCCATAGTTATTCCTTATTCGTAGCAATTTCTAGAGTCTTAGCGAAGATTTCTTCCTTAAGGTCTAGATTACTACGAATGTCTTCCACCATCGGATCTCTACCCTGCCACTTAAACTCTTCTCCGTCAAGTGTGGTGTAGCTGAACCAGGCACCAGCACGCTTGATGACCTTGAAGAGGACAGCCATAGTAATGATGTCCTTTGTAGTATCAAACTCACCAGCATGGAATCCCTTTTCAGAATCCAGGAAGTAGAAGTCTCCCATAGCTACAGACTTAGGAGCCGCAGCCTTGTTCTTTTCTAGCAGGTACTTGTTAGTCTGTCCAACCTTTACCTTACCCTGTCCTTCCACCTTCTCCTCAATGAATTCATCTCTGGAGATAAGTACACGCTGGTAGAAGAAGTAATTCTTTGCCTTTCCTCCTGGCGTTGTCGTCGGCGTGCCATATGGTGAGAAAGACCCGATTGCATCACGTAACTGATTAACAAAGAAACCAATATATGGTCGGTCCTGAGAATAATGTCCCTCAATCTTACGGAAGAACTGACCGGTACGTCTAGCTCCTAGTGCCATAGAGTTCTGATCCATGGCCTTATCAATTTCTTCTCCCGCCGCCATAGCCGGGTAGGAGTCAATCACAAGGCAATCAAATTGATGTGAGGCTGCTGCATCAATTACCATCTGGTAAGCAGTCTCCATGTTATTAGTGTCAAACACAATTACCTTTGAAACATCTACACCATTCTGTGTAGCCCACGCAGGATCGAAATACTCAGAGGCAACCCAGAACGTCATGAAATCAGGATTCAATGCCTGATTAGCTGCAATAGTTCTCAGAATGATGCTGGTCTTACCGTTGGATTCCTTACCGTAAATCTCAACCCACTTATTTCCGGGCCAACCTCCGCCTAACGCTACGTCTAGTGCGAGAAGACCAGAAGTGAACTTCTTAATCACAGGCATAGAAGATGCTGTGAATAGAAGGGGCTTCCCATCCTTCTCTAATTGCTTATTCATCTTGGCCATAAAAGACTTTAATTCGTCGTTCAATCTATCTCCCAAAATAGCGTAGGGCCTGATAGAAGTTACTCTATCAGGCCCTACTGACATCGGTCAAGCCCTACGATCAACTGCCTGAAGCTGTCGCTTTGTGGGCTTCTGGTACCAATAGGCGTTGAAGTTAATCTTTCCCTTGTTGTCCGCCTTAATGGTATTGCACCAGTAATGCGTGAGTTGAAGGTTATCCATATCACTCGTCCCACCATCAGCAGCGGGAATGACATGGTCTACGTTACAGTCTCGGATATCCGCATAGCGGAAGCATACCTGACAGATTCCCATGTCCCGTTCGTACAGCTCATGAAGAACCTGTGCGCCCATTCCATGTCGATCAGACATCTTGCTCCCAAACGGTCAGATCACCCGTAGCCATTACGTATTGGAGGGTATAGAGATGGAAGACAATCGTCTGCCAATTCTCATAGAAGTTATCCGACATCTCTTCCCAAGCAGACTTCCACGCTTCAAGCATTAGTCTTCCTCATTCCAGTAGGGACAGAACTGTGTGCTCTCATATTCTTCCATCTGCTTCAGAATTTCAGGGAGATCCCATTCACCCTTAGACAGTCGGAAGAAGTCTTCTACTCCACAAGCACACGAGATAGTGAATGCAGTTTCAAAACCATCATCTCGTGTGTACTCAGAGTAGCAGCCACATTCCCAGCCCATTCGGACGGGAGTAGCCTTTACTGTCGGACACATTATCAGATGGTTGTACTTGTGGAAATATGAAGTATCTGAATAGTAACGGTACTTGCTCTTGTACTCTCCAAGAGCCCAAACTTCTACAAGCTCATCTGCGTTCACTGTACTCCTATGCTGCTACTAGGTCAACTACCTCACAGCCACCATCAGCCGTGCAGGCTAGCGATTGTGTACCTACGGTCTGATCATACAACTCGTACCAGCTCAGGTCCTCCCAAGGGATTTCCTTTGGCATGGCAGCAACCATCTCATGGTACTGCTCTTCCGTCAAGTCCTCATAAGGAGCTTGCTGATACACGTGGTCAGAGTACGGAAGGAATGCTACTCCAGATAGCTCATCGAAGTTCTTCCATACCCAAGCGGCTGTCTCCAGCCACTCATCTTCTTTCACGGTGATCGTAACAGAAGGCTTGTGCTCTGTAAAGTGCTGCTGATATGCCAGCCACAAATCAAGATGCTTAATAGCTGTCAGATCAGTACGAGTAATAGCATCATCAGGAGCCTTCACAGGAAATGAAAAGACTACTGCGGATGGATTCATTACGTCGTCCTCACAAGGTACACCAGCATCCTGCATCAGTCTAGACAGAGGATCTTTCTTGTCTCCACGAACACGACGTACATAGTACTTAGCATGCCACGCGTGCATACCTGACGCAGCGTTAGCCAACTGAGAAGTAGTTCCTTCTGGCTTCACACAGGTTACAGCAGCGGACGCAGAGATGCCAAGCAGTGCAGCCATGTCCTGATTAACTTGTACAGCATAGATACGGAGAGCGTCAAGCCACTTGTCTCTTTGCTCAGAACCCTTGGAACCATTCAGAACAGCATGACCTAGCTGTCCTGTCATAGAGACACCTAGAAGTCTTTCCTCTTCTGTATTCTGTCTCCAAATAGGACGGAGATAACTGAAGTCTGTAAGGGTGGACTGAATAGTACCGAAGATAGTAGCTATCTCAATCTTATCCAGCAGATCATCTAGTGAATCGTCAGGCTTGACAACAACGGTGGAGAGGTTACAGAACTGGTATGGGCGGAGGATAATTTCACTGCAAGGATTCGTTCCATAATCAAGGTTCTCCACTCGTCTTCCATACTTGGCTGCCTGCTTCTGAGAAGCTTCTCTATTGAAAATGCCTCTCTCTCCAGACTTAGAGTCATAGATATTCTTCCATTCCTGCATGAATTGTGACTGAGTTGGACGACCATTGTAAACAGCGGAGACATTAGCCAGTCCACGGTAAGGGTGATCGATATACCATTCCCCTGACTTGGCTGTAGCTAGAGACTTGTCATCTAGATCAGTCAATGCAATAAGAGCAGAGCGTCTTACTCCACCTACTACTACAACGGATGCAATCTTGCAGACGATATCAAATACCTCAATCGTCTTCAACTTACGTCCACCAGCATTCTGGAAGATCTCAGTCACGAACTGGAAGAGTTCAACCAGTGGTTCAGGACCGCTGGAACGCCCTCCAAACGTCTTCAGACGGCTGCCTGCGGGGCGAACAGCACGGACATCCCATATGACCTTCTGACCCTTGTACAGAGCCTGGATAACCTCTCTCAGAGCCTTTGCCCAACCCTCCTTGGAGTCCTCTACGTCAACGAAGGTAGCGGAACGGTGAGGCTTGGCAACAACAGGCAGCTTGTCTACATATACTTTCTCAACAGAGAAGCCAACTCCAGTTCCATTCATAAGGATGTAAAGGAGTTCATCAAAAGCAACAACATTATCAATAGGCAGATAAGAACAGTTGTATCCTGCGATATTGGAACGCTCAAGGGCAGGACCAGCAGTCATCAGGGCACGCATAGAACCCATAGCCTCTAGTCCAATAAAGTTCTCTCGTAGCTGAGGCATAATCTCAGCCAAATCGTACTGGTAATTCTTCAGTGTATGTTCTGAAAGGAAAGTCAGATATCTGTCTGCACTTTCCTCCCAATACTCTCTACGTTGTTTCTCATCATCCCAGCGGGCATAACGAGAGATTGCAATAAAGGACTGATATGGGCTCATGGAATTAGACACGTTTTATTACTCCGCTGGGATGAGTAGATTTATGAATTGATATGGTCTCCGCCACCGGCATTAAGGGTAGCGATTGCGCTCTGCATTGTCTGACTGTCTCCAGACTGACGCGCGGCTTTAGCTTCTCCTGGCTTTGTCTGGAGACTTCTTTCTCCATAGCCAGACTGTTCAAATCGTGGGTGATATCCGCATTCTCCACAGGCAATAGCATATGATCCGTGGATCAGATACTTATCACTACCACAACCAGGACAACGTCCACCCTCCTTCAGGCGGACGCTTGGTGTGTATTCCTGGTTAGGGATACTGGGAGTCTGAGGAGCTTGCTGGGGTATTGTGGGTGAATTATAGACAGCAAACATATCCCTTGAAGGGACAGTGTTCTGCTTTACTGGCTCACCATTAAGTTTGTTCGCCCAAAAACTCATCTGTTTCTCCGTATGTTATTAATCCTTTTTGTAGCATATGAGAGACAACTGTTTCTGCAATAGCTGTTCCCAATTTCTCATTGTGAAT